>Ga0315915_1004401_pt1 | contig 17809 bp, 6 predicted proteins | sample MpolbnodulesMG_FD_207738 | JGI IMG/M metagenome (GOLD analysis project Ga0315915, IMG submission 207738) | Medicago polymorpha root nodule microbial communities from Los Angeles, California, United States - branched nodules | ecosystem: Host-associated > Plants > Roots > Nodule | place: USA...
ATTCTTCTGTTTTGAATTCATAGCTTGGTCTTTCACTTCCATTGAGGACCCTCCTCCTTTGTTTGGTTTCTCTCTTTCTGTGGGGAATAGCAAACAAGAGGAAAAGGGTTAAAAAAATGTTTGAATTCCTAACGTATGCTAAATGAATACTTCTGAGTGCCCGAGACTCCTTCAAAAAGACCATACATGGACAGAAAAAATAAAACGGCAAACAACGAGAGCACCTTATGATTGCAACAAAGTACAGTTACAACAAGCAAGTCAGACAGATTCAATAATTATTCCTTGTGTTTTCTGACTGGTCAAACAGTTAAAACTTAAAATCAACACTAAAATAGAGTAAAAAAGTGATCAGTATATCAGATGCCAGAAATGCATGCAATTTTTTTTTTTTTTGGTGAGAAAAACAATATATATACCGTTGCATAAAATCATCGACAAATAAAAAAAAAAGATTCAAAAGGAGCTGAATTAGCCATTATGTGGGTTGTAAGCTTCAGTAAAACAGCACGGACATATAATATGATTGAGCAACTTAAGAAGCATTGGCTAATTATCAAAAGTTGCTATTAGGCATAGACGACATCAAAGTACTATTGCTACTTCTATAGCCAAAGGCATGTAGCATTTTCATTTGTAACAAACAAGCAAAGCCACAATGTTCCAAGGGCTAGATATGATGTATGCAGGAATAAATGTTTTGCCTAGTGAGGTTAAAACATGACTGCATTACAGTGTTAATCACAGAACATAGTAATTGCAGAAACTGAAAAGCTCTGATATTATTATCCAAAGCTGTGTTAAATAAAGCTCTTGCCGGATTTCACAAAATTGTAAGCAGCAATAAAAACATATAGAACTACTAGTACAAATACGCCGAATGACAACAATTGATTATTCGTAAAAATAAATCTGTGACATGTACACAGGAAGAATAAAGTATTTATTAGCACCACTTTTTCCTCTAAATGTCAATGCAAAGGAAATTTATTCAGAATAATGGAAATTGTTTGAAAAGCACATTATACAGTTATCATCATGATGTGCTTCTTAAAGTTACTCCTCCAATCATTCAGAAATTAAATAGTAATCATAAAAGTAATGATGCTAATCAAGACTTTGACATTACAGCCAATTTCAACATATCTAATACAAAATTCATAAAGATTCATCCTAGACATTATCAAATCAAGTATGAAAGCATTAATTAAGAATCCCACTTCTAAATTATCCTGAAAAAGCACATTTACTACAATTTATTGTAAAAACTTTTCTTAGTTATTAATAAGCATTAAATTCTGTAAAGTGTAAAAATTGAACCACATGACACATTCACTAATAGAATAAGCTAAGATACAATCATACAAATTGTCTGTAAGGCCTAATTCAACCGACAATGTCAATAATATTGCTAGGCACATTCACCCAGGTTCGAATCAAGTCCTCGCAGTTGTGTGTGAGTTTTAGGTGTGTTTATCTCTTCGTTTACGGACAAAAAAGAAAAGCATGCAAATCTTCATTCAATCAAATTAAATGTAACAAAAAACATTTATACCTTCATTCAATCCAATTAAATGTAATAATCATACAAATCTTCATTCAATCCAATTAAATTTAACAATCATAGGAATCTTCATCCAATCAAATGTAACAAAATCTAACAATCATATGAATCTTCATTCAATCCAATCAAATGTAACAATCATACAAATCTTCACTCAATCCAAAACCTCAATCTAAATCCTCATAAATTTCAATTTTATCTACTTTCACACTACACTAAACAAAGTTCAAATTCAAATCATAAACAAAATTATCAACTTAAAAAAAATATCAAAACCAAGAAAATAACCAAAACTCACCATCAAAAGCAAATGAATCAGCATTGACCACAGAAACCGTGGTCAATTTACACACTGGAACACCACCACGCGGAAAAGACGACGCCACAATTCCACCACCAACTCCACCATCTCCGGCGACGATCTTCTGAGACAGAGCCGGCGATATCGGAGCAGGAAATAATTCCGACGAGCTTCCGGTCACAGCAACGGATTCATCGCCGGAAGGGGGAGTGACGGAGGGAGGAGAATGAAGGTCGGGAATTTCCGCCGAATGACACGGCGGAGGGATCATGACGGGAGAGAGGGAATTGGAGTCGAATTGAATAGGGTCGGGTGGAGTGAAGAATCCGACTGTGCGAACTTTCGGGTCAATGACGGCGCGTGGTGGTCGACGCGCGTCCATGATAGTGAAGTTGAAGAAGTTAGTTACGGTTTAAATTTCAGTGTTGAGCATGTTTAGGTGGGAGAATGTTTTTTTTTTTTAAGAGAGGGTTTTTGGTTTTCTATTGTTTTCTTGGGAAAATTTTGTGCAGAGAAAATGTGTGAGGTGAAGGAAGAAATAAAATGAAAGAAAGTGAGGGTTTAATTTTTCTATTATTTTCTCGGGAAAACTTGTTGGAGAGAGAACAAATGTGATGTTTTTTTTGTATTTGTTTTTGAGGAAAGAAAATGTGAGAGTCTAAAGGAGTGAAGTAAGAACACAAACTATTAAACTAATAATACTTATGATTTTGACAATGATATGTCATTGAAAAAAGAGCTAATACGATGTAAGAGAGTTTTATTAGTAATTTAGTAATATTTATTATTTAGCTAAATTTTAGTAATTTTTTAGAAATCTTTATTATTATGGAAAAAAACTTATCTATAATTCCTTAGATGCTTTTTGTATGGTTCTTAACTAAATTTACCATAATTTCTTTAAATTCATCATTCTCTCAAAGTTTGTTATCTCTAAAAAAGTTGTATTTTTAGTTAAGAACCATACGAAAAGCATTTCCCACGGGTTTGCTATTTCTTTCACTATATAAGCAGAACTTATGTAGCCTAAGAGACACACTTTTATTCATTAATAATATTCGAGACTTTTCTCTCAATTCTAGTGGATTCCGAAAACTCTTATTTTGATAGGTTTGTCGCTTGCAACCCTATTTTGGACACTAAAATCGTATTTAACTCTTTTAATTATTTTTGGAAACCGGGAACAATTTAGTTAAAAAAATTCAAAGGTGGTGAGCAGTAGAATAAAGTGTTTAATAAAAAAATAATGATGTGTTCTTGTGAGATTTATTTTAAACATTCATTTTAGAGTGATATACCGTAGAAGATCTTTCCCTCAGGAAAAAAAATAAATACAAGAGAGGAATAACATAACAATTAAACATAACATTAATTTTCTTTAAAAAAAAACATAACATTAATTTAATGATTAAATAAATTTTTGTTCTCTAAATATTGTCAATTTTGTTTTTAGAGATAAAAAAAGCTAACATGTTTTGGTCTATAAAAAAATTTCAGCACATACTTTTGGTCTTTGTAAAATTAAATTTTGTTTGGTTATACTTAAACTTTTAATTTTTTTAATGATTTTTTACATATTTATTTAGGATATTATACAAAGTTACTCCGTAATTTGTTTATTAGGATGACTATGTGTAGCATAAGAAAGCACCAAAATAATAAGGTTTAAAATAATATCAATGAATCAGTTTCAATGATTTGTGAGCGGGCGAGCACTTGTTCAATAGTAGGGTTAATGTCCAACTTATTAGGACCCCTATCCCTGATCAAACTCATCACGCTAAGATGGCTGCCTTAACAAACCAAGCGTGGGTCGCTATAAATATAATGTGAACGCCTCTTTCTCTCCTGCACTAAACAAAGTTGGCCGTGATATGTGTATTAGGGATGATAAGGGTCGTCTTTTACCGATTAAAATGGAATGGCTATCACGTCACTTGATGTTGATTTGGGGAAGACACTCAAACTTTTGTTTGCTCTTCAATGGGTACGTGTCTTTAGCTGACTAATGTGGAGTTTGAAATGGACTATATAGTGGTATAGTAGATAGTATCTATGGTCGCACTCGTTTCGGATTTTGCGTCAATTATTAATGAATGTCGGTGCTCATAATTTAGCTAGGTAGGGGTAACTCCATATCTTCTGTATTCTCATTTGAATTCCATCTTATATCTCTACTCTTATTTTAAATAAAATGCATTAAATTTTCTCTTATAAAAAAATAACCTTACTATTTTAGTTTTTTTTATCTAAAAATTAAGTAGTTTAAATAACCGTTTCATACATTACATTTATCACAACCAAAAAAATATAGGTTGATCTATTATTTTTTGGGATTTACTTTTCCCATCCTATATCATTCACGCGCGCCCTATAAAATTTTTGAAAATACCTTATGTCCGAATTATAAAATCCGAACAAGATTGTTAGGTATTTTCAGATTCAAAAATCCAAAATTAAACGAACCTCCATTTTTTGTGTTGTATTTGATGTCAAAGGTCTCTAATGACCGTTGCAAGAATAGTCCTTATTATTTTTAGGGATTTTAAAAACATTTATTGAAACGCAAGGATTATTTTTCAAAGTCACGCAAAATATAAGAACCAAAAACATATTTAACCTTAAAATAATTGGGACCTACTAACTGTCACATCAACATTCCATTAGAGAATTAATAGCATAGACTAATTTTGATAACGGAGATAAAATGTGAGGATTTTAAAAACATTTAATAAAATGTAGAAAGTATTCTTTAAAGAGGCGCAAAATATAAGGACTAAAAACATATTTAACCCTATATTTTATCAAAGACTAAATTAGGTTTAAAAAAAAAGAAAGTAAATTAGATCTTCACTCATAAACTATTGATTAAAAATTGATCAAGAAAATTTAACTGGAAGCAAGTCCACGAGAAAAATATTGGACAACTTATTCTGTTTTTGAACTAACGATTAAAAATGGACAATTAGATCCCTAAGAATAATATTTAAAAAGGGACAATTTGGTCTCGAGCAATAGTATTTAAAAAGTGATCATTTAGTCCGTATAATAGAAAAAACTACTTTATTTTTCTCAAGGATCAAATTTAGTATTATAGCTTTTTCAATAACTAAAATGAGTTTTCACTGTTTATTTTTTTATTTTTTTTGACTTAGAGTTTTCACTCTTTAACAACCGAAATAAATCTTCCCTAAAAAAAAAAAAAACCGAAATAAATCAACTATTTACCATAAGGGTCTGTTTGGATTAACTTATTTTAGAGCTTATATAAAACAACTTATGCAAATAAATAAGTTTAATGTATTACTTATAATTTTTTAAGATAGTTTATGAAAAAACATTTTATGAAGATACAATTTTCGTTTGTGAAAACTTATAAATTAAAATAAAAACTTATTTATTTACATAAGCTATTTTTCTAAGCTCAAAATAAACCCAAACCAAACGGGGTCTAACTATTAATGTAAACAAATACACTTTCTGGTTTGCTCATTTTGGGGTTTATTTATGAAATTTTCAGTTTTAGTTTTTTTTTTAGAGAAATTTTTCAGTTTTTCTTTACGGTAAAATAAGTTTCATTCATTCAAATGGTAAAATAGCAAAGCTACAATCAAAACGACCATGAGTTGGGATAGTTTAAATGGTAAAATTTCAAGTTACATGGCTGAAATAAATTAATTTTTAATTTTTGAAGGAATGGCTGGAATTTTTTGAGGATTTCATTCATGTGGACTTTCTAATGAAGAATATGAAGAAGAAAAAAAAAGGAAAAGGCTTCCATTGCGCAAGAAAAAAATAAGTGAGAAAAAGGTGAAAGGAACAAAATAAAAATTCCGTTGCCGGGACTTGAACCCGGGTCTTTCGGGTGAGAGCCGAATATCCTGACCAACTAGACTACAACGGATTGGTGCTACTTTTTCTCATGCATTATATTTAAAAGTAATAAATGTTTTGTCAAATAATTAATTCATATCATAATGTAGTTCTAAATATGTTTTCGAGCTTTACGAATTAGGGACGTCTTGAGATTTAATATTGTGAAATATGGGGGTATAAATGAATATCCAATTTTTCTAAAAGGTGTTAATTTTCTGTCAGAAGAAAAATTGTTAATTTTTAGTGATATATGCTTTATTGATTATAGAATGATTGAAGGATAAATTACAGGTCGTGAAGTAATATATATGGAAGGAAGTTTGTATTTGTTTTTTTATTAGTTATAAGTGTTCCTATGTAAGTTCATGAATGGTATGGGCAGACTTTCGTTAAAGCATGGTGTGGTTATAAGATGGGCGCTAATAACCTTGTTTTCATAACTTATTTATAATTTGTTGATGACAGATTGTTAATCGAGGATCGTAGTTGGGTAAATATGGGAAGTACTTGGATGTTTTTAGGCGACTTTAGTTCATTTTAGATGCGAGAGACTGAATGATGAATGATTAAAATAAATTATTTAGATTAGAGAGAATGAATGATTAAAAGAGAGATAGAAACAAAGACACCAAAGCCAAAGACACCAAAGTGCAACCCGATAAATATTAGAGCACTGAAAGTTTTGCTTCTTCATCTTGAGGTGACTTCTGGTCTTAAAGTGAACTTCCACAAAAGTATGTTACTTAGTGTTAACATTCATGATTCTTGGTTGGCTGAGGCAGTTTCTATTATTAATTGTAAATTGGGCAAACTTCCTTTCCTCTATCTAGGGCTGCCTATCGGTGGTGATCCTCGTAAATTAAAATTTTGGTAACCTTTGATTGACAACATTAAATTCACCGCATTAAGTCAAGATTATCAGGTTGGAAGAGTAAAAATCTATCATTGGATGGTCGTTTAGTACTACTGAAGTATGTCTTGTTCTCTCTTCCGGTCTACTTTACTTCCTTCTTCAAAGCTCCCGCATGTATCATTTCCTTTATCGAATCTATTTTTAATTGCTTTTTTTTTTGGGGATGTGAGGAGGTTAGGAAAATATCTTGGATTAACTAGGATACTATTTGTTCCAAAAAAGAGAATGGAGGATTGGATTAACTAGTTATGCATTGTCGAGTCATTACTTGAAGTCCATGCATTCATTGAGTATTGTAATCACGAAGATGGGGGAATGAATTGGTAACAATAAATCTGGTTGTATCCAACTAATCATGAAGATGAGAATCTAAATGATGGGTGGATTATTCAGTAACATTACATTCAATGTCCAAAATTTGGTACCACATGCATCTAGAAGAGCCTAGAAAATTGCATGCATTTGAAATTGGTGAAAAGTGTCATACTTGAATATGTAATTTGATGAACATGTGCATTTGTGTAAATTTTGTGAATGTTATGTGAATTGTGTAGAGATGTGTACATGATGATGTTTGTTGTATTTGAAGACGCTTGTACACTTGGTGATTTTAGTTGATGTTTATTTTGGTGATAGGAATGAAGTGTAAATCATATGTATTTGAATTGGTGATTTTCTTTAATGATGACGAATTCCTTGCCTATACTGTTGGAATGATGAATTGTAATTGTTGGGTTGGTTAGGCAAGAGTTTATGTGATCCATATGATTGATTTGAATTAGATGATTTATATGCATTACGGAAAGTATATGCTCTATGTAAAATGAATAAAGTTTCATGTATGCTTATACTTCCTAAATGTTAAGTTTAGTGCAGTTGATGATTGAAGTAGATAGGGAATGAGGTGAGAAATTCTTTTATTGTTAGATTTTGTTATGGTGATAAGTTTTGATGATGATTTGATTAAGGATGAATATGTTGATGTGCTATGATAGGGGTATGATATTATTTATGTGATGCTAGTATTCTAGTAGTGATGAGTTTGTTTATGTGTTATGCATGAAATATTTGAATACATATATTTGATTATACTTTAATTGTGGAATGTTATATAACCCCCAGTGGTCGTTTGGTTGACCACCTTCCTATTTGTATGAATGGGTAGCCGACTTGCAGGATTAGTTGCTTTGATTAGTTGTGAGTATGCTTGAGGCTAGCTTTGGAGCTACCTCATTTCTTTGCTTTGGGAGTCTTAGTTTAGGGCTCTGATTAGGTGTTGGTCCTATGTCGTTTATTTTTTTATGTCTTTTGAGACTATCACTCAGTATGTTTGAGAGTTGAGGTTGATATTGATGTTTGGTAATGTATTATGATTTTATGTGGCATAACTACCTTGGAGATCTTTATTAGTTGTTGATGAGATGTTATGATATTATTTTGCTGCAATGTTTTGAAAAATTAATCATGCATGTTTGAACTTATAGAAGAAGTAGCATCTAGATCCTTTGTATAATTGTATTATTTGCGTGATTTATCGCTTTAAGTGTTTAGGGTGTTATAATTGGCGTTTGTTACGTAATAGGTTACCAACGACGGACAATCTCGTTAAAAGACAAATTTTACAACCAAATGCTCAGTTATGCATGGTTGGACGTGGCATGCTGGAAGATGCAGATCACTTATTCTTCTCTTGTGATTTATTTGGTAAACTTTGGTACGGTATTTCTCACTGGCTTCGGTTCCACACAGTGTTTCCTGAACATGTGTCAGATCATTTGTATCAATTTGGCACCTTAGGCGAGTTTTTCAAAACCAACCACTCAACTTTTAATCTTATATGACTTTCTTGTGTGTGGGTGATTTGGATCGAAATAAATGTCCGGGTCTTTCACCAAAAAGACGCCTCGTTGCATCAATTATTAGATAAAATTAAACTTCAATCATAATGGTGGCTGAAAGTGAACTGCTCTATCTTTGCTTTCTCTTACCATTTGTGGTGGTTAAATCTTTTACCTTGTTTGGGTATCTATTTGTAATGGAGTGACTTTGTCTTTTGGTCCTTTTTATTTTGTCACCCGTTGTTTTGTGGTTGTAATTTGATACTCCTTCAACAAAGGTTTTGACACTTCTTGTGCTGAAATTTATAGGCTTTCAGAAATATATTCTATTTTAACTTCTTAAATAAAAAAAAATTAATACTCAGACAATTAAAATGGGTACCGAGTAATAACATTGAGAGGAAAGCGTTTTATTAGGGATTGAAATTTTGGTCACTAATACACAAAAATCAGCCATTAATTTATTTAATGACCGAAATAGAGATAAATAACCAATCATTATTTTCTGTCAAAAAAAAAAACCAATCATTATTTCAGCCGCTTTTAAATATAGTTTACATTCGATTTGTTATTTCGGTCAGAAGTATTGATTTTTTTTTTTACATCATTTTCTTTATGTCGGTATTCATAAAATAAACCAACTAAGTTAACATAAAATATTAAACACTTTGTGTCAGCTTAACTAATACTTCTCTCTCTCTTTTTTTCTAGCCAAAAAATGTTTCTTTCTCTGTATAAGTCAATATTACAAAATAATTATCCTATGCAATAAATTAAGGTTTGAATTCATCGTAAAGAGAATACCCGAAATTCACAAAGCTTTATATCATGTATCACATATATTCATACTAGAAAACTTTAACCCACATGCCCATGAGATACTATTTTGGTACAATTACCACACTTATCAGTAGTTAAATAATTGTTTTGCAACTTTTATAGTAATGCTGTTATTTAAGCTCTCAACAAATGAGTGATATACTATTTTCTCATCGAACAACTTTCTTAAATAAGTCTCTATATTTTTTCTGTCAAATAGCCTAGTGGCTAGAGTCACACACTTTAAGTGTAAATAAGTTGAGGATCTAGGGTTTCAACATCAACTAATGCAAATAAATCCATAGTAGTTACCAACTGACCTACACTATTTATTTTAAAAAAATAATTAACGATTTAGCCGGTAATGATAAAAGAAGACTAAAGTGTAGTATTTTACCATAACATACTATTATTCATCTTTTTTAAGAAGCTAAACTAGACAACTGAAATTGACACTTGGAGAATCAAACCTTATACCTTAAGAAGGAGCATACTCCAAGGTCTCAAACCAATACCATTGTACCTAGAGCTGTCAAAACGGGCCGGCTCATACGGGTCGGCCCGTTTAGCCCGATGAATTATAGGGCTTGGGCTTTAAATATTGTGCCCAAATTTTTATAGGGCTTTTTAGCCCGGCCCTAAAAAGCCCGGTACCGTTAGGGCTAGCCCGAATGAGCCGCAGGTAGCCCGTTAACCCGCATAACAAAAAAAATCCTATTGATTATTTATATTTTTTAAATAAGTCTTTACTTAGTTGATTATCAAAGTAAAAAATAAAAGTGAAAATTCAATGAATTAACACATAAATATAAAAGTAATATAAAATTATATTTACTTGTTTCGTTATTTATAATTTTTAAGATCGAATATATAAATATCTATAACCATGACATATGTAATTTATTTAAAATTGCTTTCCTCGCTGTTTTAGTTTACGATGTTTGTACGAAAATGTTTACAATTTTTTTTTTGTGCTAGGCATTATTTAAGCATATTAAAAATATTATTTATAAGAAATTTTATAGGAGTATTTTATAGTACTTTTTTAAAAAAAAAATGTACTTTTTAATACGGGCCGACTCGTGTAGGATCGGGCTCGGATAGTATATTTCAAGCCCGTTTTCCAACCAGACTTTTTGGTCCGGCCTGATAAAACCTGTAGTCCGTTAGGGCCGGCCTAAACAGGCCGGATAGTCCGTTTGTACAACTCTGATTGTACCGTTATTCATAATACTCAATATCAACGGTTGATCATTAAATCATTGTTCTATATACTTCATTCTTTAATTAAAATGTATCACTTTCTCCGGTCCATAAATGAAAAGTTGTGTCAATAAGTATGATATATTTGTCCCGTGAGCATAACTCAGTTGGTAGGACAATGCATTATTATATGCAGGGGTTGGGGTTCGAACCCCGGACATCCCACTTATTCACCTTATTAGGTGAATTCTAGCCACTAGGCTACCTGACAAAAAAAAAAGTATGATGTATTTAACCAATGTATTTGGTCCAAGTTGGACAAAATACATTATTTTTATTGACTCAACTTTCTCATATATTTTTTGACTCAATTCTTTGTTTTCAACAAAAAGAGCAAGTCATGGTTGTATGGATTTTTATAATTGGTCTCTTGTTAAAAATAATACTTCAATGCAAGAGTACGAGCACTCATGATTGTAAGAAGAGGTGTTACTTTCACTGGGTTTGATTTTCCTTTAAGATGAGTTCAATGCAAAACCGTCAGAGAGAACAAGTAGTTTTGGTCAAAAATAGGCTTTGCTAATAATGTTATAGGAGGTTATTTTTTCTTCATGATTTACTATGTAAGCATAGATAGATAGCTACGTAAAAGTATACATATATTGGTCAAAGTGTTTTATTTGCAGTATAAAATAAATAAAAGTGCAGTCTATCTATTTAGATTAGATATAATCACTGGCTTGTATTAGCCCAAGCCTAGGTATATTTGTTGCTCTTAATTAATTAATGTTCAAAGTTGAAATTGACATTAAAATAAGAAGGTATACGTAGGTTCTAGTTTTAAGATACAGCTAGTAATTAAATGAGTAACATAATACTCACAGATGGTGCTAATGATGGTACAATTTAGGATTTATATGTGGAATAATACAACTGAAGACAATAGACATGTGAGTATTATATAATCTCAAGGTTATTTTCACTGTTTTTTAAATTTGGTAGCAATTTTAAAAAAAGGAAACAAGTGTTGTGGGTAAGAACTAAGAAGTATTAGGTAAACAGTCATATAGAAAATGATAGGTAGCTATCGAGGCTTCACATATTCTTCATATGCAAGAGAGTAAGAGACACAGAAAGATAGCTGAAGAAAGGGATGGGTCATCAAAAACCATATATATATATATAGCAATGAGAAGACAGTACTGCAAACTAAATAAAATATGTAGTAACCAGTAACCGTACAGATCTCGAATTTTCTCAGTGATCATGATTTCTCCACAATATAATATATAATATTAGGGTTTGCCGCAGCTGTTCTGTTCTCATCAGCTAGCTATTTGGCTTTGCAGCAAATTTTAATAATACAATTTGTTGATGCATTGCATATAGCCAAGAGAGAAAAAAATGTACAGCACAGTCATGTCGATGTCTACAATATTGATTTGCATGCCATGCATTGGTGAATCTCTCTCTCCCTCCTCCCTCCTAACTAGCCCAAATACATGGTATGGATGCGAATACAATGATAGGTTTCTACAAGTGTACGGTTCTATCGAGTAGTAAAATATTGATTTAAAGTAATTACCAATCTAGTTTTAAATTTTGAATAGTTGAAAAGGAATAAGTTGTTTGAGTCTATGATTGCTTGGTTTAAAATTCAGATTTTTAAAAAGCGTCATGAGATTGAGGTTTTCATCTCAACGAATAATCTAATACATTCTCTATCTATTTATCTATTCTATAATGAAATGTTTCCAAGAACAAGGAATTCAATTGGTATATCATGTTTCCTCTTAGAATACATTAATGTATCTCAACAATAATAACACTTATTCTCATAGTTGAGTATCATTGAGACCTTGGAGCACAACCTTATTGTCCCAAAAGCAATCAAACCTATCTTTGCAATATTTTTTGACAGACTAGTCTAATCTCATTTGTTCCAATATCAAACTTCACCTCTCGGCCATCCGTTTAATATTTGAAATTTGATTCGTATCAATATTTAAATTTCACCTTTCGGTCATTCGTATATTAGATATCAAATTTAAAGACGATGAAAATAGATTAGAAAACAATTTTGTTGGTCTATATGACCAATAAGGTTGCAAGCTAGACGAGGGTGAATAGCGGTTTGATTTTTTTTACGGAGTTTTAGCAAAATCAATTTGAAATGTTTTGACTAATTGGAAGCATGCTTGAACAATCACAACAATTACAAAAAGTTAAAATTATGTGCTAATAAGATTCAATATAGAATTGAGAGATTCACAATATAAATCTTATTACAATCAAATATTAACAGTTCTTGAACAAATTGCAAAACTAAACAATTTCAAATCCAAACCTATAAGGAAATATAATAAGCTATCAATTAAAAACACAATGTATATGCAATTGATGAATTAGATAGAATTTGATATTAATCGATCCAAGTACAATAGTAAAAACCTAACTCAAGGAATTAGATTAATTTTTATCGAAAACTACTTAGATCAATTAACAAAATTCTACACTATCAATTAATCAATTAACATATACAATTAATAGAAATTAAAGAGACAACGAAAAGAGAAGGACACCAATATTTTTATAGTTGTTCATCCTTTCGTCCTCGCTTCGAGCTACATCAACTCTTGGTGAAAAACGCCTCCACCAAGGTCATCCACTAATAGTAACAATGTTGAATACAAATGTGATTACAAGAGTTCCTTGAAACTATCCTAGTTCTTCAACTCCTATGTAAGCACTCGCCCAAAGTTCAAATAACCTTTGAATTTGGTGCTTCTTGAATCTTCGAATCCTTGATTACTCGTGCACCCCTTCGAACTCTTCACTCAAGTCTTCGATGCTATGTCCGGTAACCGAATCCCGTTCGATTTCAAGAACAATTAGAAAGACCCCAAAGACCTTTGGAGGTGGAATGATATCATTCTCTTCACTTTAGAACCTTGATTAAGCCCAACCAATTTCCTTGAAAGAACCAACTTACAATACCTATTAGCACCCTAGCAAATCAATGTGACTCAATGTACAAAGTGATTATAAGAAAAAGTGTTTAATCTTGAAGAATTTATGAACAATGAGTTTTTGAGACCTAGAGAGAATAGATGCAAATGATTCAATGATTTTAGTGTTATGAGGAAGTGAGAATATATAGAAAAGGAGGACAAGTGCAAATTTTCGTTTAAAAAGAACTATTCGAATCGATTCATTAAAAGCACGAATTGATTCAGACGGCTGAAGACAAAGCTGGAGAAGAGAGAAATGATATGAAAATTGATACGTATCATGCAGGCTTTGAATCGATTCAAAAGAACCCATGATGACGATTGATACTATTCAAATTAATTTGAATCGATTCAACACAATTTAGAAAGATTTTATGATATGATTCAACCATTTTTGAGTCGATTCAGAAGTGAATCAATTCAAAGTTCCATGAAACGATTCCCTTAAAGTCAGAAATATTGTGTGATGCGATTCAGATTAAAATGAATCGGTTCACAAGTGCAGAAAATTATTTGACAGTGTAAAATGAGTTAGCTTGAACCACAAGGAATCACATGATGCTAAGGTGCGTTAACATATTCTAAGGCTAAACTAACATGAGGCAAAATAATTAAGAACAACCGTTGAAACATCATCAAAATAACCTATGACTAACATCATCAAAACAAGCTAAGTTAGAGCAAGATAAGCTTCAAATTTCATATAAAATAGAGTCTAGATTTGGCTTTGTATATCGATCATATCATTAAATTATTCCCACAGTTTCAAGACTAGAAAAGTCTACTCACTCTTGATCATTGTAGACAAGATATTAAGCTAAAGAGACATGAAAATAAAAGGCATATATATAACTGGAAAATAAAGTGCAGAATTATAAAGAGTTGAAAAGTAAACAACTAAGAAAAATGTAAAGTGTAAAAAACTAAAAGCAATAAACTTAGAACAGTGTAAAACTTTGATTCTTAATTTAGAGTAAATTCACAAACATTCCAAGATTCTTTTCAATTTTGATATGAGAGCTATTTACAGTGTAAAATCATAGACAAGTCATTATGTTCGATTTACAAGCCTTAAACTAGAGCACTCTAAGAGTTTGTAACAACTATTTCTGACTGTAGAGGGTGCACAGTCGTGCTTGTAGGGCGCACGACAAATCAGTAAGGACAAACTTTCTAAAATTTAATGTATTTCTTTTAATTTTTAAAGGTTTTATTTTCAGAGTACACTTATCACATTCCCTATGCTTTTCACAATTCTTTTCAACCCTTAACTATTCCAAATGAGTGTGTGTTGTCTAGTTTTTTATTGCTTTTGTGTAAATGGCATTATAAGGTAAAATCCTAACCTTGATAATAAAAATACGAATAAAATGTCACAGTCATTTCATATAATTTAGGCGAGAATTTTTTTTCTTAGTCACTTTGTGTTTTTTCTTCTTTTTTTTTAATGAGAAACTCATAGTCACTTTTTATTAGAGAAAGACGCTATTATCGCTTTCTTTCTTTTTTTCTGTTTTTAGAACAACCTAAATTATTTTTTGCAATGATCTTAACTTATTTAATTTACTTTTTGTGCTCTAATCTCTTTCTTTCTTTTTACACCTTATATGACATTTTTTTTCTTCTTTCCCCACACTAACTTATACTATTTTTTTGTGACATTTTCAGTTATTTTACTACCAAAGTTCTTACTATTCTTTAGAATGTCTATCTGCACTCTTACTCAAAGTCTATAATTTTGTGATTCTCCAAAAGAGATGAGTTCACAATAAAACTTATGCGGGTGTATTAAAATAATGGGTTAAAAATATTTTTGGTCCCCATAAATATGTCAACTTTTCGTTTTAGTCCCTCTAAAATTTTCCTTTAGTTTTTAGTCCCCCAAAAGTTTTCCATCTTCACTTTTGGTCCCTCCTTTAAAGTAAAATCATACGTAAAATTCATATTTTTGAATAAAATTTATAATATTATAAGAATCTCTCCCAAAAAAGTTTAGATTTTTTTCAAAACATGAATTTAATATGAATTTTTATATTTTTTACGGTTAAAAATTCATATTTAATTTATGTTTTGTTAAAAAATTCTAATTTACTTTGGAATTTTTTTTTACAATATTCTAAACATTCTTGTACAATTTCATTAAAAAAATACAAATATTAACTTAAAAATAGGGACCAAAAGTAGTGATTGCTAATTTTATAGGGACTAAAAGTTGAAGAATTTTTTTAAAGGGACTAAAACAAAAAGTTAGTATATTTATAGGGACCAAAAACATATTTAACCCTAAAATATTTAAAGCAAAAGTTGTTTATGTGCATAAATCCATCATAAAACTTGGCCCTTTTTTTATATTACTAAAAAATGTTGCTTCATCACCTTTCAACCTGACATGAACAAAAATTCAAACAAGCAAAATTTAAAAAACAAGACACTTAAAGACACTAAATATACCAGATAAATTGACCCCTCCCCCATGCATAGAGAAATGCTTCTCAGGCGAAGACATCTGTTGGTTATGTGAATGTTGCATCCGGGACATATCTGTCATGCAACTCTTCATTATTATTCTACAAAAATATAACAAAAGAAATAACATTAATCTATGGATTGTCTCCCACGCAGCGTTATTTTAACGTCACTAGCTTGACGACTTAAAAGAGGTTCTTTTGCTCAGTCTGGATCATGCAGACCATTATGGGCAGATTATGCGAAAGAGCATTCTTTCACACAGTGGTCAATAACGTCAATCATACAACATGAGTCATGATTGGAAGGACTTTTCATGAGATTAACAATTTCAAACTCAATCTTTTACTCACCAACATTGAATGCCAACTTACCATGCTTGACATCAATTATGGCACCTACAGTGTAAAGGAAGGGTCTCTCTAAAAACATTGGAACTTAGGGAGTCCTCCTCCTCCTCCATCTCCATCACAACAAAATCTGTTGGGATATAAATTTTTCCTACTTTGATAAGGAATTCCTCAAGGATTCCAACCGAATTTACAATGGAGCAGTCAACTAATTGCAACGTCATATTGGTAGGTTTCAACTCTCCTAGGCCAAATCTCTTAAAAAGGGATCATGCCATCAAGCTCACACTGGCCTCTAAATCACACTTGGCCCTCGCAATTGTTTCATTTCAAATCACACAAGGGATGGAAAAGCTGTCGGGATCTTTAAGCTTTGGAGAAAATTTGTTTTGAATTAAAGCACTACATTCTATAGTTAGAGTGATTGTCTCATATCCTTTATCTTTCTTTTCTTTGATAAAATTTCTATCAATTTTTTTTGCATAAGAAGGCATTTGAGACAGAACATCAGTAAAAATAATTTTAATGTATATCTTGTTAGAAAAATCAACAAACATTTTTTAAATTGCTCATCCATTTTTTATTTACCAAATCTTTGTGGCAATGGTATCTTAGGATTATATGGTGGTGGTGCACTAGGTTTTTCACTTTCTACCCCAAGTCCCAACCTTCTCACTTTGTGGTTCCTCACTCTCTTTCCCACTCTCATTGGTCTCACTATTTCCCTTGGGTTCCTCTAGTTGTTTACCATTCCTAAGGATGATAACATGCATTTGGGCTTTAGGATTTGGTTCAGACTATCCGGGAAATACTATAGAGGATCTAGAGGAAGAAGTTACTTGTTGAGCAACTTGGGAAATTTGAGTTTCTAGCATTTTGTTTTGAGTAGAGATGGAGTCCACCTTTGAAGTCAATTTAATAAGAGTATCATTCAAAAATCCGGTTTGGTTTTTAAATTCTTTATTTTGTTTTGTATGAGACATCACAAAATTTTCTAGCGAAATTTCCAAATTAGATTTTTGAGGGACTCTTTGGTTTTTGGAAAACCGGGTGGTGTCCTTACCGATGGTTGCATAAATGGGTAGGAAGGAGGATAAGACACATTTTAATGATTCCTTTGAGCATAGTTAAATTGCTCAGAACCTACATCAAACACTCCTAGTTGCATTCAACGGCTGTATAACCTACAATTTTACATATTTCACAGAGTGGGACAACAAAAGGATCTGTGACAACACTGACATTTAGTTTGTCATATTTTTGATAAAGCGCGTCCACCTTAGAAGTTAAGTGATCAAGGACAGAAAATTCATACATACTTGACTCTTTTTTAGTTGGAGATGGAGCAACAACAGTGATGGCTGATGATAGTAGTCATTACGTTATTTTTAGTGTCATTTTCATGATGTTTTGAGTTCACAAGCAAGCTTAAACAACAAGGAAAGCAAGAAAAATAGAAGATTTTGAA
>Ga0315915_1004403_pt1 | contig 17806 bp, 17 predicted proteins | sample MpolbnodulesMG_FD_207738 | JGI IMG/M metagenome (GOLD analysis project Ga0315915, IMG submission 207738) | Medicago polymorpha root nodule microbial communities from Los Angeles, California, United States - branched nodules | ecosystem: Host-associated > Plants > Roots > Nodule | place: USA...
AATTTGAAATATATATATATATATATATATATATATATATATATATATATAAATATAAAAGAAGATAATGTACAATACATCAAATAGTCGTCACAACGACGCTCTGACCAACCACCACCTAGGATAACGCCCCAACCCCACAGACGGGGCCGGAGGCGCACACACAACCACTCTAAAGCAGCAAAAAAAGAAACAAGAGAGCCACCAAAAAGCCGATAGCTAAAAGCGACAGCAAACACCTGCAGGCAACAAAAAGACAAAGAGGAAGCCTGGGAGCCACACCGGGAAGGTAGGGGAGATACAACCCCACCGAAACCCCAGCAACACCAGAAGAAAAAAAAACAACCACCGCAAAACCCTACCGATTTCAACATAGGACGGGTTGTGCCTCCCACTCATAGAGAGAGTAGGAACTAGCAGAGCACTTAGCCATGAACCACTTCCAAGCTAAGAGTTTTACTCTGTCCACCACTAGCTCCTCACGGAATAAGCCACCAGCAAAAATTAGATCATTCTGGGACGCCCAAATGGTCCAAATAACAGCATGTCTCTCCATGTTTGTGTGTATTTGAAGCATATACAAATTTATTTTCAATGTTACGGCAAAGTCATTGTTAAATGATTCATTGAAATAGTTTTTTTTATCGATAAACAATTTATTCATATAGATAAGATATAAGAATAAGTGGTGTTATCCAAATTAAAAATGAAGTACAAGTTATACTGGATCCAACAAATGGTAAAATAAAATAAAAAACATCAAAAATGTTCTAAGAATGAAGTCTGTAAAATTATTGTGCTATGATAAAATTGTTGCATTATTTACTACTACTTGGAAGATGAACATAAAGAGATAGTGAATCATAAATAACTACAGTATGCAAGACTTGCATGTACGGAAAGGCTCAACGGCGTCTCCAAAAGGTACGGCAAAGACATGGCGTAATACGTGGACCGATAAATGCGCTGGAATTAATTGGGACCCACTTAACTATAACTACATCTACAAAAACCTTCAATTTATTCCACTTTGGCAGTTACGCTTAATTGAAGCTCTATGAAGTGTGAAAGACTTCATAATATATTGTAGATTTAGTGGTAGAAATAGAATAGGAACACTTTATTATATTTTCTTCTTTATAGAATAGGAACACTTTATAAATTATAATTAAAATGATAGTTTGTTCTATGTTTGCACTTTGCACAGTTCATGTGAACTAGACAGACACCAATTTAGTATATAATGTGAAGTCTAACAATGTTTCATTCAACATTGGCGTTTGGCAATTGTCTATGCCTTTTCTTATAAGTCATATATGAAATACTTTAATTCTAAAACTTTGCTTAGTGGACGTCGTAATTCTACTTGATTTTTACTATTAACAGATTCTTTATAAGTATTTTTCTTTAATTTAGTCTTTCCGGCTTATTGTGTGGATAAATTTTGACTATGTAGCTCACCTCAAGAAAAAGAAAAATTGACTATGTAGTTGAAAATATAGAAAAATATTTGTACATAGTTAATGGGACTTTTCCATTTCATAAGGCTATTCTAACTCTACCTTATACCTTTCTCTTGACACACACACACCCTCCCCATTTCAAAAGTTAGAACCAAACCTATAAAATAAGTCTATGATATATTACAGGTCAGTCATCGGCCAAGCAAAATCTCTCTCAATTTAGCTAAGCAAAATCTCTCTCGGTTCAGCTAATTCTCACCCCTAGGCATTAGGGTACACAACCATTTATTGAATTAGTATTAATGTACTTACCATTGTACTTACCATTATCATATATGTAAAATAAAAGATATTAACTTGAGAGTACAATATTAGAGTGATACAAAAATAATATTAGTTGGTACAAATAAAAACATTAATTAATATTGTATTGAAAATTGTAAAAAAAACATATTTATTTTGAATCATATTTTTATAAATAGATCACTCGTAGTATGGGTAGTGGGGGAGCTTTTAAGGAGTCAAGGGAGCAGTGGCTCCCCCCACCAAAAAAAATAAAATAAAATTACATAGGAAGATACCAAAATACATCTCATATTTGGGGGAAGTTACTAGACCCTCCCTCACTTGGCTCCTCCTAATTGGGTAAAAATTACTATTTTTGGATGTTTAAACAATGATCTAAGGGCGTTTGTTAACATTTTCTAAAATAATATTGTTTACTTAAACTATTTGACCAAACAGACTTTTTAAACATCGCTTTAATGATAAGATCTCGTTTAAACCTTGAAAGTGTACAGTGTGTAAAATAAAGAAAATGTTAACGAGCACCTTGAAACACTCTTTAAAGACCTTAAAATTAAGTATTTATAAAAATTTATTTATGCAATACATCAGAAATTGAGTATTCAACTTTTTCAAATATTGTTTTCTTAATTTAAAACGTTTAATGACACTCTTTAACATGATCTTTAAAATAATGAACTTGTGTTGTAATTTAAATTTTGATTAAAAAAAAGCGCGTAGTCATGATAATAATGGATAGTCTAGTGTACCAAACATTCAACAATGATGTAGAAGAATTATGGTTCTATTTCTTAAATATTGCTTCAAAGTCAAACTGTCCAAAAAAACATCAAGTATGAAAGTACAAATTCATGTATATCTATCAGTATATATATACAGCCATTATCAACCACAACAAACTGAAATTCAGATTTCAGAATCTTACATTTCAGTAACTTTTGACCAAAGTCCAAGCAAACCTACTCTTCAACTTTCAAATTTCATCCTTGAGACATTGAGACAGACGAGTAAAATAACAAAAAAAAGTGAAGAATCCAAAAATTATAAAATCGAAATTGTTCAAATGTTTTAATTTTGGTAGCAGATCTTGCATATGAAGCAAAGAGATTTGATTTCAGCCTTTTGGTCCTCAAGGGTCCTAACTTCTTTTGTCCCCTGCACACACTCATCATGACTCAATATCCACCCCACATGCCATAGTCCTCTTTGCCCAATTTTCACTTCTCACCATTCCCTTCTTATTAGTGAAGTTTGTTGAATTCCCATTACCGCTAAACACAAACAACAAATGAATTGACCAACATTTTAATCAACGCAATGCAAAAACAAAAGAGCTTAAAGGGCGTTAACCCAATACATGTCACCCAATAAGAAATCATCAATCTCTAATATCATACAATATTTTCAAAATATTTTTATAATATGGCAAAATGTAAGAGCATAAATATCGGTTACTTTTTAGAGTGTCTTTGCAAATATTTATGACATTGTGCTTGTGTCAGAGTATTACCACTATTTCACTTTATGCAACAAGTGTTCTGATTCTGCATTGCCACAGTTTCTTTTCTACTTTTTTGTTGTAAAAAATAATATAAAATTATAATAGGATTTTAAACTATAAATTTGAGGTGTATTGTGAGATTAGGTGGGATTTTAAACTAAAAAATTACTCTCAATTTTTTAATTTTATTTACAATTTAATTAATATACACCCTAGATGTAAGATTTTTTATATTGTTCTTCAATCGTTCGATCTTAAAAATTATTTGCCTTTAAACCACAACTATTTTTAAAATCACACATATGAATCATTGTAATTTGTTGAAAGTGTAAATATTTTAGATTGATAGTGTGTATCAAAATTAATCTATTTTATTTATTTCTTTATGATTTGAACTATACATGGTTACTTTTTTTGTAGAGGAATTTATCTTATGCACTGTTAATCTATTGTAATCTTTGTATTATTAAAAATATTCCACTTTAATTACAATACTTCTGAAATTCTTTATATAACTAAAATTTACTGTAAATTATTTACATAATGAGTCAAAATTAAATTATACATAAAAAATGCATTATCAATATAAATTAGTTTTACATAAGTATTGATTGTGACAAAATACTAGGTTTTCATTTGATATAACTTTATTATATTAACCTAACATGTCCCATTTTCTCTTTATTCACACTTCTCATAGGTCCACATTTTTTTCTCTCTATAAATACCACCACTCCATTTTCCCTCCTCAAAAACACAAACTCTCCCTTTTCCACACTCAAAAACAGAGCAATGACTAGGCTCAACATCACCACCATTTTCACCTTTTTAACCCTTCTCCTCACTTCAACCGAAGCCAGACTCCCCGGTGTCTACACCGGCGGAGCATGGCAAACCGCTCACGCCACCTTCTACGGCGGCAGCGACGCCTCCGGAACAATGGGTCAGTACTAGAAAAAAATAACCACCAACCATGCCACAATTTTTTTTATTTTTTGTTCTAAAATGCCTAGCAGATTCAAACTTGCGTTGCAACATATCAAATGTCTCTTATATCTTCGTTTAATGTTATTTTTTTGTGCTAATGTTAAAATTTGGTTACATTTTAGGTGGAGCATGTGGATATGGGAATTTGTATAGTCAAGGTTATGGTGTGAACACAGCAGCATTAAGCACAGCACTATTCAACAACGGTTTGAGTTGTGGCTCGTGTTTTGAGTTAAAGTGTTCAAATGATCCTAGTTGGTGCCACCCTGGAAGTCCTTCAATATTGGTAACTGCTACAAATTTTTGTCCACCAAATTTTGCTCAACCAAGTGACAATGGAGGTTGGTGTAACCCTCCACGACCACACTTTGATCTTGCTATGCCTATGTTCCTCAAAATTGCTCAATATCGTGCTGGTATCGTTCCTGTTTCTTACCGCAGGTAACTACTCTTGTTTACTTTCACTCCAAAATTTCATTAATATTTCTTTCTTGATAAAATAAGCCTAAGTTCATTTTATACCTCTCAAAAAATTGGTGAAAATAGTAGTTGATGATTGTTCTTTTAATTTATTTTATACATCTCTCATATTTTACTTTTTTACATTTTTCTTTCCCATGCCTCTTTTATTTTTTTATTTAAATTTAAATCAGTATTACTATGGAAGAAATTGTACAGAAAACTTGTTTTCATAAAAAAAAAAAATCATGCAGTATGATTGATGGTATCTTTTTAAATTTTTTGTAAAGATACTAAAAATTAATATCACTACTATTTTCATTCCTTCAACAAATATAATGAGTACTATTAATATTAAAAAAATACTATAATTAGATAGGACAAAATTAAAAGTAAACCAATCACATCTATTAAGTTTAGTTTAACTGAGAACGTTGATATTTTTAGATTGACATAGTTCAAACTCAAAACTTCGAGGTTGCATGTAAGTTTCAACGGTATCTACCACTTCATTTACAGACAAAAAGAACAATCATAATCGTTGATTTAGATGAGTGGGAATCATTTCAATGGGTCTGAACCGTTCATCTAAACCCGGTTCATGTTTTTTAACAAACCACTCATTTTGCCGCATATTTACACTACTCACGAAACAACAAAATTTAGAATCTACTTTTCTATCACTCTTGTACGTACTAGTATAGTTAACTTATATTTTATTGCCCATGATGTTGTGTTTTATTACAACTTTATACCCTTGTTGAAAATACTCATGTCCTTTGATGTGCATGTAGGGTACCATGCAGAAAACAAGGAGGAATAAGATACACAATCAACGGCTTTCGTTACTTCAACTTGGTTCTAATCACCAACGTTGCAGGTGCAGGTGATATAGTGAAGACTAGTGTTAAAGGTTCAAAAACTGGTTGGATGAGTATGAGTCGTAACTGGGGGCAAAATTGGCAATCAAATTCTGTTTTGGTTGGTCAATCACTTTCTTTTAGGGTTACATCAAGTGATAAACGTACTTCAACTTCTTGGAATATTGTTCCCTCTAATTGGCAATTTGGTCAAACTTTCACTGGCAAGAATTTTCGAGTCTAAGGAAGAAAAATTATAAAAGCACTTTTTTATACTAGTACTAGTAATTTTGAATATTTCTTGGCATGTGGATAGAGGGAAACAAGGTGGAGCAAAAAATGGAAGAAAAAAAGTAGCATTATGATAGTGACTAGTGATGCTTTTAGGCTTTTATTTGTCTTGTTTGATAAGGTTTGTTTGGTATTTGGTATAATGGGTTTTAACTTTTTTAGTTTTTAGAGAGAAAATGGAGGGAAAGATTATGTGAAATTTGTAGGGAGCTGAAGTGGCTTCAAAGTTCAAATTCACTAGCCCGCAGCTATGGTTCTATATATTCTACATTATGTAATATATTATTATGTGACAAGACTGGATCAAGTGTGTTTGTCTTTATTCTCTTTTTTAGCTTTGTAGTACGTTCTTTTTTTTATAAAATAGAGTTTTATACCAATTTGGTTTAGTTAAGTTGTTATTAGGATCTGATTAATTGAATCGTTATGATGATATGATAAGTTACTAGTAAGAGTTGAAATTTGACAAAAGTGTGTTGTTTGATGCATGCATGTTGTTAAAATCACGCTTGGTAGCGCCGAAAAGCTAAAGTAGAAAAAGAGAAAAGATTATGCAAATTGGTGTGTGTTAGAGTTAATCAATTAATTAACTGTATTTGTCTTTTTGTAGATTGGTATCAAAGTATACCTTGCGTAATGTCTTTCACAAATTCCCTTGATATTAAATATTAAAGTAATATTTATAAAGAAATGCTAGCATACATTAACATTGTTTCATTTTTTATTTGAATGTAATATTTACTATAGTTTAGCATATATCTAGCTTTAAGATTTAGACATATACCTTACTCCATTGCTAATCGTTTACTTATCAAGTTGAGTATATCATTTAATTTTGTAATAATGTCTCAAAAACCTTACTATTGATTATGTTTCTTATGCCAAATCTAGAACTCCACAAATTATGTCTCTACTTTAATGCCACCACAAAAACAAAATGTTCAAATTAGAGACTTAAATACATCCACCTTGTTGAATACATAAAATCAAATTAATGAAAGCAAAAGTTAACAGGAATGATGTTTATTAAATATGGTACAACATATTTTACATTCAGTGTACAAATTTATGGGCTTAAAAGTTTAGGTTTAAGTTCGAACTTCACCTAAATGAATAAGCATAAGCACAAAGCTAGTGGTTATGAAAGCAGTGACGATAGAAAGAACTCCACAGAAGCATGAAGTGTCAAGTGAAGCCAAATATATGATGTATTTCCTAAATATGTTCAACCGCACAATTCCCTTCGAGAAAACAATGTGTGATGATTCCTGCAGCCAACACCAACCTTTCAGCAACATGATCCACAATTACATCATAAAATACCAGAATTTTTATAATCTCATGTCAAATGTGATTTTAGTGAACATACTTGTGGTTTATGTGAATGCAATTGCCAAATTGAACCTTAGTTTGACGAGTAATATAAGTTTTTGCATTGAGTTGAAAAGTTACCACTAATTTTTACACGCAACTTGCATTCAGAGTAAAAAATCTAAATCTAAATATAAACCACTTTACTTCAAACTCAATTATATACAACCAATTATACTCAAAATCAAGTTGGTTTTTGGGCTTTTGTTTTGTGCTCTTTCGGTGGATCGGAGGTCACGAGGTTATGGAAGCTGCATGATCCTTTGGTCAGGTGCTCTTCAATATGTGGCTCAGCTTGGGTGTTGGGAGTATGGGAGTTTTAATTTGAGGGTGTTCTTTGGGGGTGAGTAGTGACGATGGGCGGTGCTGGATATCATGTTTACAGTGCTTGTTTTTTGTGAAGGAGTCTGTTTTAGGTGGTGATGTATTTAGGTGGGTTTATCTTCAAGGGTGTTTTTAGGTGGTTATGGTGTACCGTCTATACGCGGCACCATTTGTATCTTATTTCGTCCATACCTTGCGTCTTGCGGGGATGGCATTTAATAATATTTGCCGATTCAAAAAAAAAAAATTAGGCAGGGGAGAATAAAACCAAAGATATGCTTGGATTGACTTATTTGAATTTATTTACTGACATAAGCCTTTATGGGACTATTTTGGAGAGCTTATGGAAACAACTTATGCCCTGTCTATAAGTTGTTTTCATCTTTATTTCCATAAGCTTTTCAAGATAGCTTATGAAAACAACTTATAGCTTATATAAAAATAATTTGACTTTATTTTATCTGTACTCGCAGTGAATACAATAATAGAATCTAGGGTTTAGACTGTTTTTGTGATGCCTTGGGAATGATCCCAAGAGTAGTATTTACAGCTCTCTATGGGCCTATTTCCGGGTGACTTAAGCCCCAGGCAAGCTGGGCCTTAAGTCTTTTCACCATGTTCTAGATGCTTCTAGAAGCTGGTTGAGGCGGCGCCTCTGGGAGGGTGTGCTCAGGCCTCAGGAGCCCTTTTGGAGGGCGCCCAAGCCTTTCTAGAGGGCTTTCGAGCCCTTAGGAATATTATGACGGTCCACAGCCCCCCAAGCGCGAGCTTTGGGACAAAGCGAAGTGGTGAATCTATAAGATTGGTCATTTATATAAGCTATCTGTGCTTTCAGATGATTGCTAGGGGCGATGTCCTTCGGAGGGGCACGCCCAGGCTTCAGGATTTGACTTTATTTTATCCTTTCATATGATAAGCGCTTATGTTATAGGTGCTTAATTATACCGTAGCTTATATTAAAATAATTTGACTTTATTTTATCCTTTATTTATTATAGAAATAACTTGTACATAACCACTTATATGATAAGAGCTTATGTTACAGGTGCTTAATTATACCGTTTATCCAAACAGGACTTAAATGTTGTGAATACTATAAAATTGGAATTTTAAGAAAGGACTTGTAGTGTATGTGCGTATATACGCATCAGTAAAATCTTTTTCTAGCTATACAGTTCAAAAGCAAAATGCAGTTTCATATTCCATTAGAAACATACCAGGCTTCATATCATTCCCCTTTTTTGTCTATGCAATTTCCACTGCTTCAATAAAACTTGCACTCCTTCTTGCAAAGTCGCTCTCTTTCCCTTTGCATAATTCCATAATTCCGAGGTTATGTACCGCCCACTTGGATTATATTCATTTATCTCTTTCAATGCTGCCACCACAGCTTTGTAAACTTCTTCACCCATCTTGTTTTTCAGTTCATTCAGCTTTTCATCTTCATCGTCTATAGCTTCCTGAAATTCAAAGAAAGCACGAAGAAGGTAAGTTTCACAAGGAAAATATATAGAGAAAATAATGCAATGTACTTATAGGTTAAAATGAAAATGAAATCCATTGTGTAGATCAGTTTGCTCTATTAAAAAATATTTTCCAAAACAAGTAGCACGAGGTGTGTCAAGTTTTAGGTCTTACGTGCTTTTATCAAATGACATTAATCTTGACGTACTTCAGTGGCACATAAAATCATTTTAGAATAAGGTAAAAATTTACATAGATTATCTATATGATATGATTTTTCAATCCAACGGTCAATTTTGTAATACAACCTGATGTTTCCCTTCGATTGTAGAAATTTTAAATGGATGCCAGTCAGGGTCCTTCAGATACTCTTCCCATAACGAACACAGTTCAGAAGCTCTATCTTCTGCAACATCTTCATTATATTTTTTCTTCATAGCTTCTAGAAATGGTCTAAAGTCTAGCTCCCCCATTCTCTTCACACGAATATCGGCACGACTTGACATCTCTTTAATAGTCTGTGATAGATAAAAATCCAAGAGAGTTTAAAAGATGCGAGGAAAGAAATTTCAAAACACAAATCATTAGAAAAATTAGAAAAATTACAGTAATCAATTCCTTTCGAGCTTCCTGCAGTTCATCATTGCTCTTACGCTCTTTAATGATCAGAGTTTGGTTCAATGCGTCCATGTCTCGAAGTGACTGTTCCTTCTCTCTTAAATCTATATGTAAGGCATCCATCATATCCAGAACATCATGTTCTCCATCATCTTCCATGTGCTTCATGACATTTAATTTTCCTTTTAGTTGCTGAATCTCCAATTCCAGTTTTTGTTTCACATTTAGTTGTTTTTCAAGCTGGATGATTTTGGCATGGAGTTGTTCTTTTTGCCGCTGGATAAATAGATAGTCAAGTATCATTATCAGCTTGCCACTTTGATGCTGACTAAGACTGTTAATAAAACCAAAAACCGAATCAAACCGTTAAACCAAACCACGCCGAAAAGGTCGTTTTGGTTCAAAACCACTGAACTGGCATATATACTTGGTGCACTAGTTCAGTGTATACCAATTGGGTCCGGGACAAACCCTCAACGGTTTGGTTTAAGTTTACCGAATATGGTTCGGATCAGTTTTACCTAATGCGACTCGGTTTTCCTTCCTGAACCGAACCATAAACAGAACTAATCCTGACATTAACACTTTTGGATATTAAAAAAGCATTAAAACAAATTATACGGACCTTTTGATCTGCAGCAAGTTTCAAAACATTTTCACCAGCTTTTTGTTGCTCCAGAGCAGCCATTTGAAGAAAGTGATTTTTCGTTGCAGTCTAGAAAAAGCAAAAAACATAAGCATGGACCTAAATGAAACATTCAACAAGATTCTTAACCAAATTATTATTATTGAAGAATTTCAAAACAAAAAATAAAAAATGCCAAACTTTTGATTTATAGATTCCTCGGCAAGATCCTTGTTTGGAGGAAAAAAAAAAGGAAAATCTAACGGAAAAATAAAAATTATCTTAATTCATCACCCTTAAACAATATTTTCACTTTGATCTTCATTTCACAGGAATGTGAGTCACATAACGATAAAAAAGATGAAACAAAATTAGAAAAGCAATGCACCTTATTAATCTCTTCGTCTAACTTTTTTCTTTCACTTTCATTACGTGCCTCACGTTTTTCCAGTTCAATTCTTCGCAACTCAAGTTCTCTTTTCTGAGATTCCAGTTGCAACTTAAGCCTTTCATGACCATTCAAAACACTCTGAAAGTGTTGATTTGCACTTGACTGTATTTTCTTCATCTCTGAAATACAAGCAATGATGACATAAAACAATGTCATTTGAATAGTTCAATGTCGTTTAAAACAGTAAATTGTTGCAAATGTGTTTCAAAAATCTAGCAGAATGTCTATAAACAACATTTAGAAACGATTGGCAAGTAATGATCAAAATTTAGAGAAAACTTAATGCAGCTTCTATAATAATAGATACCTTGACTGTGAGATTGAGCAAGTCTGTCTATTTCGCCCATCACAATGTCCATGCGAAGTGTAATTTCATTGCATACTACTTCCATTTCTTTTATCTTGTTGTTCTTTACTTGAAGAATGTTATGCATACTCTGCACGAGTCTATTGAACCTTCTAGCATCTTGCTCCATGATTTCAGGTATTGTTTTAACATCCATCTTTTGTAGTTGCTCCCCGATTATGTTGTTCACTTTGTAGTCATCAGCTCGGGCAACCCACGCATAAAGACCGGATTTTTGTTCAGTACAAGAAAGCCAGTCCTTTTTCCCGTGACGATCTAATTCATGCGCCCTTTCAAATGCCAATGCATTATATAACCCTAGCCAACTTTTATTGAATTCCACAACTGCAGCTCCGGTGTGACCCCATGAATTCCAAAGCGTTCGGACTCTACGTGGATTAAAACCCCTTATTCGGTATTCATCCCTTAGCTTGGAACCACTTTCACCAATACATCGTCCATCTTCAGTTTGGCTAGTGGGAATATTAACCACAATCCCAGTCCATGGCCATACAAACTGCATTTCAGAATTGACAACATTCACTGGTTTTGTTCGATTTTGTTCCACATTCATAAGATTGTTTTCCAAATGGTTATTTGCAGGCTTTAATGGACGTTCCACATTCATAGTCATAAGATCCTTTTCCAAATATTTCACTAAAGCTAGATGGTTGGCCTTCTCTAATACACTTCTCCTTTGTGCGTCACTTTGACCTACCCCTAAAGCATGATTAAGGAGTTCGCTGTACCTATAATTACATTTTCTCTTAGGGCAATACGGACATGAGAAAGTATCTGCTGATGTTTTGACCTTGTGAATTCCCTTCTTGAGTTCTGCATAGGATTTATTTACAAACAACGCATTTATTTGAGATGCACTATTATTAGTATCCTTCTCAGAGTGGTGACCTGTTACAGTTACTCCTCGGTTCGACGTTATGGTGCCTGCAAAACAAAATAAGGAGTTAGTAATGATTCTTGTTAAGTGCTTCACAGAAGCGGCATTTAAAAAAGATCAGAGGCAGTAAGTAATTGGAAAGAAAGGTTAAACAGAAATTTTTTTTCATAAATGTTTCATTCAGAGCAAAATATCACCTCTCTCCGTTGGTTTTGAAGGACCACCAACATTTATAAGATCCTTTTTCAAATATTTGACCAAAGCCAGATGATCCGCCTTTTCAGTGGCAGTTCTAGTTTGTGAGATACTCCAACCCACCCCGGAAGCATGTTCAAGGATTTCCCTGTACACGTAATCCCGTTTTATCTTTTTATTATTAGGGCAGTATGGGCAAGTGAAAGTCTTATCTGAGGTTCTCACGTTTTGAATCCCCTTTTTGAGCTGTTCATATGTTCTTTTTAATTGCCCTAAATTTATTTGAGATGCACTTTTATCAGAATCTTTGTCGGAGCAGCGAGTCGGAGCATTTTCTTCTCGGCTTTGTATCATGGCTCCTGAAAGACAAAATATTGTTTTAGTACCGATTGTTACATTTTGATAAAATGCATCTCTTCACATGTTACTTCCACTAAATATCATTGTGAATTGAATTAGTCAAATTCAGTATATTCAGTAACTAGGAAATATTGAACTGAAGTTTAGAACAATTGCTTACTTACCAGAAGAATCACCTTCAATCACAGGTTTTGTCGGAGCAGGCACATATATAATATCCAGTTTCAAATATTTCATTAAAGCCAGATGAGTTGCCTTCTCTCTGATACCTCTCTTTTGTGAACTACTCTGACCGACCCCAGAAGCATGTTCAAGGATTTCCCTGTACACATAGTCCGGTTTTTTCATTTTCGGGCAGTATGGACAAGTGAAAGCCTCGTCTGAGATTCTCACTTTGAGACTTCCATTCTTGAGTTCTTGATAAAATTTATCTACATACAACCAACTTATTCGAGGATCACTTGAACCAGTATCCTTGTTAGAGCATGGAGCCGTGACAGTTTGTCCTTGACTTATCAATTTTGTACCTGAAAGACAAAAGTTAGTTTTAGCACTGATTTTTACTATGCTGCTTTAGAGAATCAATATTCTATTACTAGCATGCAAACAGGCGTTAACGTGTCTGTCTTTTCGTTTTTTATAAAAATAATTCAACTTACAAATTTTAGTTGATTGTTGATGAAAAAAATATTAGTTATTTGATTGGGTAAAGAATGATAAAATAGTAAAAAAAAAAGTTTAAATTAAGGGTCAAATTGACAGAGTAAAGACTACACCAAATCCTGATATCCCTTTTATGTATAGTATAAAAAATAATATCACTGTGAATTGGATAGTTTCAGCCTATTCAATTACTCAGAAAAATATATATTAAATAGAACGAAAAAATTTCCGTAGTATATCGCAAACAGCAGGATCAGGATCACCTTTATCGACAGGCTTTGACGGTCCAGGCATACTCGTGATATCCTTTTCCAAATATTTCAACAAAGCGAGATGATTAGCTCTTTCTCTTGCACTTCTCTTTTCTGAACTACTCCGACCAACCATAAAAGCATGTTCTAGGAGTTCTCTGTACAAATAATCCTGTTTTCTATTAGGGCAGTACGGACATATGAAAGTCCCGTCAGAGGTTTTCACATTCCGAGTTCCATTTTTGAGCTCTTCATAAGCTGTATCTACATACCACCAACTTATATCGGTATCCTTGATAGAACAGTGAGACATTACTGTTTGTCCTGGACTTATTGTGTTCGTACCTGAAAGACAAAAATTAGTGTTAGCAAAGATCGTTGTCCTGCTGATTTACCAGGCAAATAATTTAATCAAAAGTAACAATATTAATTAGTTTTATTAGTATGTGTAATGTAATTAACCTTAAAACGACGACTAAAACGGAATATAAGACTAACAACAGATCACCTTGATCTATAGGTCTCGATGCACCATCCTTACTAGTAAGATCTTGCTCCAAATATTTTACCAAAGCCAAATGACTACCCTTCTCTTTAGCACTTCTCTTCTCTGAACTACTCCGACCAATCCCGGTGGCATGATTCAGGAGTTCATTTAACTTATAATCCTGTTTCCTCTCGGGGCAGTACGGACAACTGAAACTCTCGGCCGAGGTTTTTACCTTTTGTTTCCCTGTTTTGAGTTCTTCGTAAGATGATACGAGATACCACCAACTCAACTGGGATTCCGCTATACCGGTATCCTTGATAGAGCAGTGAGCCATAGAGTTTATCCTAGGCTCCACTCAATATTATGACACCTGAAAGACAAAAATCAATATTAGTATTCGTTGTTTAGGTGCTACATCACAGGTTACTACCACTAAATACCATCGTGAAGTAGCCAGTTTCTTCAAAGATCCTTCGTTTCTTGAAGAAAAATAAATAAAAAATTTGAATATAGGATTGCATTGGAGTATGGACAAACACTGCCTAATGCAAAAATGTCACAAAACAGGTCAAACTTTCAATCAAAATGATAAAAGCATAATGCAATTGTTTGTAATAACATGCAATGTTTGCGGATTTGAATTCACTACATTCACGCAATCACATAGTTGTCGATCTGGACTGTAAGATCAAATTTTAGATTACATGTGTTCCTAGTTCCTACTTGAATTTTAGCGCGAATTACCAAAGCCGAAATGTGGACTGTCCACATCACATGACTGCGTAAAATGTGTAATTTCTTAGCTGCATGATTCCAGATTTAATGCTTACAGTGGATTTCATCTAATCTAAATTTATTGCAGTCACCAATCTGAGAAGTTACTAAAAACGGATTGATGAGATTCAAATTTCCGTATTTGCAGAAGTCACAATGTGAGTCATCTAATCTTCATCCAATGACTTAAATTCACTAAATTGACTACTAGATTCACCAATACAGTGAAAGTCTGTTTAGAACGACTTATTTGAGTTTATTTACTAGCATAAACACTTGCGATACCATTTGAGCGAGCTTATGAAACAGCTTGTGACATGCCCATAAGTTGTTTTCAGCATATTTTCATAAGCTCTACAGAATAACTTACGTGAAAACAGTTTGACTTCATTTTATCTTGTCATAGAAATAGCTAGCTTGTACATAAGCACTTATAAGATAAGAGCTTAATTAATTTGATTATCCAAATTGGGCTTACATGAATACAACAAGTCAAACTGAGAAAATTCAACATCAAGTATGATCAAACAATGAAGCACAGAACAGATTAACAGAAACATTCCCATTTGTTTTTATTAATTTTTTATAAAAAAAATACCCTTAAAACATTTCAAGTTAATTATCCATCATCACATAATCAACAAAGAAATTCACATCCAATGAACTAAATAAGGCAACAAAAAAAAAAGCTAAATTGACGATTAGATTAAAAAAAAAAACATAGCAAGACATAATTGAAGTTCAGAGGAAAAAAAAAACATTAATCATGAGAATTAAAGTAGAAAATAATGAAATGGGGTTTATAATTTATATAATTAAGAATGTGAGATGCATGATGAAAAAAAAAAAAGAGTGGAAGGAATATTAACCTTGAAGAGATTGAAAGTACTGTGCATGTGAGAAACTGAAATTGAAATTGAAGAAGAAGCTATGGAGTTTGTTTGGTAAGAACAAGGAAAATAGATTGTTACAGTTGCTGAAATGTTTGGAAGACACGCACGTTAGATGTTCCAAACATTTCAATTTCACTTTGACCCGACAAAACAATCCAACTACTACTTCACAGTACTATGTAACTTGCGATAAAAGATGGTCCTTATAACATGGACCATCTTATCTTATGGTCCATCATAGACCACTCAATTTGTACTACAATAATAAATATCCTATTTGGTTATTTGGTTCCGGCCATGACCAAAAATCATTTTTTATTTCTTAGAATAATTGATGTATTTGATCTATAATATATACTAAATATATATTAGTTATTCAATAAATTTAAAAAAATGGTTTATTTGTTTATGAAAGTGATCACTTATCAGAACGTGTAATAATTTTAACTAATTCAATTTTTGGTTGATGCGTATGAAAAAAAGTAGTGTTCAATCTCTTGAACGAATTTTGGTTATTGTGAGAGATCGGTTTATATAATTACGTGTTGAGAATACATTTGATTCAGTAATTATCTTAACTTTTATCTATTATTTGTCAACCTCTAAAAAAAAAAAGTAATTGTCAATTTTACAATAAAATAAAAACGATGATTTTTTTGGTGAGCACTCAACTTTTTCTACAAGAAGGGTGTGATAATTCAATTAACTCCTCGAAATGTACCATTCAATTTTAACATTTTTTTTAGAGGAGCAATTTCATCGCTTGAACCACACTACACAGAAATCATTTATGTGATTGATCTTATTATATAATCAATGCAGGACTTGTAGCCAAAGCCCTTCTCTAAACCCTGACCTTATATGAAGTTGAACAATGACTACTACTGCTTCTGCATTCAATGTTGTGATCTTCCTCTACTTGGGCTAGGTTGAATTGATATTCAATTCATTTTAATTGATTGTGTTTGTTTTGGTAGGTCATTCAAATGTTGCAACCTTGTTCTGTCTGCTATTGTGCTGGCTGTGATGCAGGAGTATCCGTCGGTAGGCTATTTTTTGGTGGCAATTTGGTTTGTTAGCTTGTTTTGGCTTGTTGTCTCATGTATACCTCCGGCATCAGGCTTCCTAGCTTTTGGCTGGGCTCCTTTCTGTGCTTGTTTTTATTGGGCAGTTTTTATTTGAAGGTGTTGGGAGGTTTTGTTGGTTTTATCGGGTGTTCCGTGTTCGGCAATCTTCTTGTATTACATTTAGTTTTTTTTATTTTTGAGGGAATATATTACATTTAGTTGTTGGTTATAACAGCTTATTAAAATGTATATTTCTTTTTAGGCTTAATTGTATGTTTGATCCCTTATGTTTATTTTAGTTTTTAAATTGGTCCCTTATGTTTTAAAAGTTTCAAGTTGGTCCCTTACGTTTTAAATGTTTCAAGTTGGTCCAAAACGTTACCCAAGTTGGAATAAGTTAGTCTCTTCCGTCACTTAACGTTTAAAGATTTGAGTTGACAATATGGGTTGTAGAACTTAACTTATATAGAAAATCAGTTTAAAACCTTTTTTTTTTATTTTTTTAGGTTTTATTAAACTCAATATCATGTCGCGAAAGGGACTAACTTATTCCAACGTGAGTAACGTTTTGAACCAACTTGAAACTTTTGAAACGTAAGGAACCAACTTGAAACTTTTAAAATATAAGGGACCAACTTGAAAACTAAAATAAACATAACGGATCAAACATACAATTAAGCTTTTTTTTATAGGTATTAAAATACATATTTAGTTAAGGGCGAATTTAATGAAAAAAAAGTATTTCATGATAGTTAAGGGCCAATTTTTATCAATATCAAACTATTGAATATGAGAAATTGTATAAACATATATGTTATTTTTGTTGTTAGAACTAACATTATTTTGAAATTAAAAAAAATGTTTATAAATGATTAGAGTGAAATATATCTTTAAAATAAAATATCATTCGTATTCCAATCTACATAGGTCAATAAGAACTTGAGTTCAGTTCCTCAAAGAAATAGTTTTGTCATACTTTAATCACATCACAATTATAATTTCAAACATATACAAAATAGTTAATACTTTTCTTAAAAAATTATAAAATAATCTCCTAAGTTATTTATATTAAAATCACTTTTACTTTTTTTTTTAATGGCAAATTCTTGTATGTTAACCATGTTATGTTAGTATTTGTTCTCCTTGCCAT
>Ga0315915_1004404_pt1 | contig 17805 bp, 10 predicted proteins | sample MpolbnodulesMG_FD_207738 | JGI IMG/M metagenome (GOLD analysis project Ga0315915, IMG submission 207738) | Medicago polymorpha root nodule microbial communities from Los Angeles, California, United States - branched nodules | ecosystem: Host-associated > Plants > Roots > Nodule | place: USA...
GTTTGTATTGACTTGTTTTTTAGTTTAAGCAAAACACCTTGTGCAAATAAAGAAGTTTTTCGTTAATGAGAACTTATGAATTAATATAAACGTTTATTTATTTGCATAAACTATTTTTCATAATCTTAAAAATAAGCAAATCCAAAAGGGTCCAATATCAATAAAACTTTAGAGTAAATCATGATTTACTGCATTTCGGTCGAAGTTTTTTCTATACAAAATTATTCTTAGCAATCCAATTATTTTCAAATATAACCATCTTTAAGTTGAGTATTTTTTTCTACAAATTTTCTCGTAGCAATATAATATCTTTTCCCAAATTTGAAACAACATAAAATATAAATACAACCAAATGCATCTATACTTTTATTATATAAAGACAACTTCAAAGTTAACCATCAATTAAACATTTTTGGGTCGGATTTTTTTCTAGACAACATTACCCTTAGCAACCTAATTCTTTTTCAAATTTAAATATAAATCTATGCATAAATAATAGAAAATTAAAAGAAAAAACTGTTTTTGAGTTGAATTTTTTTCCTACAAACATTCTTGTAGCAATCTATTATTATTTTTTTCATGTTTAAAAACCACAATAAATATAAATACAATAAAAAATGGGGATGGACAGATACGTAATACCCAATTTCTGAACAAGGGTATACAAGTATAAATTATTATAATTAATTTATTGAAAATAGGATTTTTAGAAATAATTATAATGATTTCTTATTATGAAATTAATAGGAAACGTATAATATAAGTTATATTAATTATTTGTCAAGAAAAAAAGTTGTATTAATTATGAAGCCCAATATCAATAATTTGATGGTGCAAGATGAAAAGTATTGAGATAACATGCTAATTAGTGTTCAAAGAGGGTGACTTGAATACTCGTCTTTATTCATGCAGCCGCTTCAACTCGGAAACAACAAAATATTATCAAAATTTTGTCACGAAAAAAAAACAAATTATTATCAAAATGTTCATCGATGAGAAAGGTACTGTGATTAAAGATGAACAAGGTATGGTCGATGAACAAGGTATTGGGACATGGAAAATATTTGGGGCTGCGATTGTGAAGAACAAGAAATTAGTGTTCCATTTTAATTATCAAAGATTAAGTTTGGAAGAAAATAAATTCTTAGAGTGGTAAGACGTTGTTTGGTGCTTCAGGCCATAAGAAGTATTTGTGCACTGAAGCTGATTTACCTGAAAATTTCCAGATTTAGTTTTTAGTTTTCTCAACAAACTACTTGTATGCATGTTAATAATTTCATGATCAAATTTTATGCTCACTCAAACATATAATAGAGATTTACAAGAGGCAATGAAAATACAGTACATGCATGTTTTTAACTTTTTATATCAGTCCCAAAGTTGAGAACAAGCAAGGAGGAGAAGCAGTTTTTAAGGTCACCATGCTTTGATTCGCTTTGAGGTGTTCTTGATTCTTTAGGTAAAGAGCTGATCAAACCCTAATCTTTACCACCAACTCAATGAGTCACAAAATTAAAGAGAGAAAGAGGAGAAAATAAGTTCTTGAATGTTGGTAAAACTACCAACAAAATCCTCTCAATCAAGTCTCTAGAGGAATAACAAACAATAGAATTGAAGAGTGATAACAAGGACGAACGCTAGGCTCCCTGGGAATATAATGTCTCATTTGTAAAAGAGTATGAGTATCTCTTATATACTCCACATCAATGAATATTATAATTTCCTATTAAAAAAAGAGTAGTACTTTGGGAACAATCTAAATAAAAAAAATGATGTGATTAAATTATTTTTCATTTAATTGAATCTATTGAGAAAGTGTGATTTCTGGTTTAACAAACAAAAAGTAAAATAAATGGAAAGATGGGAGGAGAGATGAATCTAGAAACGTAGAAAAAAAAAATAGGTGTCGGATGATAAATATCTAATAGAGATGTGAGAAGATGAGTCTCATGAGTGAATTTACAATACATCTCAAATGTTGGATTGTATTGAAATCCTTACTTGTACTATGTAAGTAATATAATAATTTCTTTAAAAAAAAAGAAGATAAATTTCATTTTCTACTTTGATAACATAAAAAAAATGATCACGTGCATAACTATTGCAACTAAAATAATTATGAGAACAACAATAATAAACAAGTGGGAAATGCGATTTGCTATACATAAATATATAAAAAAAAAAAAAGAACTTGAGAACAACAATAATATAAACAAGTGGGAAAGGAAAAGAGTGAAATTCAATAATTAGTTTTGTAGTACAACACAATGAAAACTTATGGTGTATTTCATCATCACCACAATTCCTCTGTTGGGAAGTGGGAGACAATGACAAAATAAATACTCACCTAGCTAGAAAATGAAGAATCTTTGTGGGATCCATTCAAGCTTTAGTAGCCATTATTAATTTCAAACCTAAGAAGAAAACAACTTTTTCCGGTATATATCAATAAATATTTATTTTTTACTCTATGGCTCATAATTAATGTGCAATTTTATGAATATAGATAGATATATATATATAAATGGATTGGAATATATAATATAGAATGACCCTAGAGCATGATGAATATTATTATATTATTTTGAAGACTTCATAGATTCAACTTGAGATTTTCCACAAGGTCCCCTCATTCTAATGAAGAGTCTGTATTCATCGAAGGTCATTGCTGGGTAGAGTGCAGGTCTTTCAGGTGTGACAAGCTGTTTTAATGGCTCAATGGGTATATCACTTCTTGGGTTATAGAAAAAAGCAAGAGAAAGTCTTTCTTGATCGGAATTCACGATCACTCTGTGCTCTACACTCTTGTACGTTGCATTGCTTAGAACCTGTTCAATTGTTAACATACACAACCAAATTAACCAATTAATTAATGCGACTTAAATATATATACTCCTAAAAAAATCATATATATCTCAAAGAAAGATGGAAAGGAAAAATGGGATGGAAAATGAGGCAAAGTTATTATTTATTATTTTAATTTTTTTTTCCGTAGATTGACGAGATGACAAAGCCATCATAAACTCACACACATAAAATGGAGATATCGGGATCCGAACCCCGGTCATGACATCCAGCATAACAATTTCGGCATTTTTGTCAGTTGAGTTAGGACTTATCAGACTGTTATTTTAAATTTTAATAGTATAAAAAGTTTAATGAGAAATTTAATTAAAATTGCAAGGACAATAATAGTGTTTTAAAAATTGATTTATCATCTAAGGTTACGAGGTTACTAGTCTAACCACTGAGTCACTTGATGAACTGCATAAGTAAATAGGATTAAATCAGATAACTCTGTCAAACAATTCGATCTCTATAAAAATATGTATATGTATTAAACGATGATTCGGTAATGATGTTTTTTCCTCCGAAATGACCGATGTTAACTAATAACTAATTGTTAAATTAATTTTTTCCCTTCTTTCGAGTCCAAACCAAAAACATGAAACTTCTTATATGTTATCTCAAGCCCGTTTAGCAAGAGTCGGTCCTTTAAGTTTTTTAAGTTTTAAATAGGTCCTTTAAGTTGTTAATCTAATGCACCTATTTGAAGTTTTTAAAATTTTTAAGTTTCAAATAGGTCCTTAAAAGAGTAACGATGAATTAAATTAACAACTTAAATGACCTATTTAAAACTTAAAAAATTTAAAATCAACCCAGTATTTGTCAAAGGATCAAAATATGTATTTGACCACAAATCTATGATTTTGGTATTGTCTGAATGTGTATTTTGAGGGGAAATATTTGGGTGCCATAGTTTTTGAGTGTCATTGGTGACATAAGTTCATTTTAAATGAGAGATAATGATAATTGAATAATTAAAATAAATTATTTAGATGAGAGAGAATGAGTTGTTAAGAGAGAGATAGACACAAAAGTAGTAATAACATCAATGGCATCAAAAGCCAATGACACCCAAATACTACCCGTATTTTGAGAGTCATATATAGCTTTTATAGATATAAGCATATATATATAAAGCGCATTAGTTTGCTTCTAAAATTATCTTGACTAAAATGTCTTGCCAATAAAAAAAAACCTATGACTTCAAGTGATAACTCTAGCTAAATGTTTATCTATTTATGTGGACATGTGAATGTAATTTCCAATAGTACAGAATTTTTTTAATAAAATAATATGAGGATAGGTTAAAAGAATCAATCAACTACTAAACTCATCTTTTATCCCAAATCCCAAGCATATAAACTATATATGGTGATGCAAGTGGTGACGTATGCAGCAAATATAAAGAATTGGATATTAATTATGTCACTCAATAATTAAAAAAAAAAATTAAAGGATTAAACTTAGTCGAATTGTGTACTTTTTCCAATTTAAAATACATATTTTGAGCATTAATACATATTTTAAAAATTATTGACCTGAGAGAATCATAGATAATTGTTATAAAATATTTTTGGTGGTGCAGTGTTTGAATCTCAAACCTTATATATATTATGCATTGAATACACCTCATTTTAAACCATCTCCAAATTTAAATTATATTAACCTTTTCAACATCGTACGTAAAGAGCATGTGCATTTTAAGAAAGACATGTGCGTAGTATCCATTTGTTGTTTGAAGAATAAACTTAAAATAATGATAAAGAACAACCCCTAAGTTCCCATGTGTCTCTCCACGTGAGCAGATTCGTGTATTAAATTATCATGAATACTGGCCAAACATTATAGTTATTAGTTAGGATAATTTATGTGAGAGAAAAATATGATATTTTTACCTGTATTTGGTCACCAATGTTGACGATGAAGGCATGTCTAGCAGGGTTGACCGTAATCCAATTATCAAATTTTCGAACTTGAAGACCAGCCACTTGGTCATCTGGAAGCAACATAGTCATCCCTCCTGGGTCAGAGTGTGATGATAGACCTAATGTCAATTCTGGCCTTGGACACTTTGGATAAAAATTCACTCTCATGCATGCTCCTATCTCTTCACCCCCAAATGCATTTTGGAGAATTTTTTCTTCTAATCCAAGGTTTAATGACAAAGCCTTCATTAATCTCCCACTTAGTTTCACTAGTTCTCTTCCATACTCATCAAACACTTCCCTGCACAAATTTTATCTATAATTAATCAAATTGGATCATCTCTAGCTGGTTTATGGTCAGACAATTGAATTAAGAGTAAATGTGCTCATAAATAAAAAATATAATTTAGTCTTTTTTTGTTCTTCAATCTCTAACCAATTGCCAAAAATTAGATGTGAATATTATTTATATCGTTTAATTATAATTATATTTTCTAATAATTGGGTTCGATTCTTGTTGGACAGACAATAGGTAGAAGAGAGTTCAAGTCTTTGAAAATGAAGTGGCACATCGGATAAAATGTGAGACAAAAATGGTTTATAACTTATAAGTAAGGTTTCCTAAAAAAATAAAAACTTATAAGTAAGGTGAAGCGAAAGTCCAATAGATTTAAGAGAGTTACTTTTTTCAGTCTATGAGTTTCTCATACACTCTTCAGATATTAAAATCTGAGATGTTTTAACGTGTGAGGATTTTATAGGTTATTTATACTGTTTGAATTTTATAATCAGAACTGCATAGAACACACGAGAATCTCTGTATTATAGAAAAAGAAGATTCCTAGATTTATACCTTTTGAACAATGAACCTCAGGATAAACTATTAAACCCCAATATTCAAAACAAGGCCTCCCGACAAAGTCTAGATGTGTAGTTCTCAAAACTTAACTAATTAAATTACGAATCTCTTACTGTTTTATAAAAAAAACACACACTCCTCTGGATTGACAGTCCATCCAGCGGAGAAAAAACACCATTTTTCTCATGCGTTTGGATGAATGAATCCGAAAGAACGAAAAAAAAATGATGTTTTTGCCTTTAGGATTGACAAATCCGGAGGGATGAAGTTTTTAAGAACTAAGAGAGGTGGGAGAAGAAAGTTCTCTTATATTACCTGCAAGATTGTGGAGAAGCAGGCCATTTGTTGCAGTCCTTGACTGAAACTGGAAGGTAGTGCAAAAAGTAGTAATCACTCCAATCAAGAATAGCACCTTTCTCAACACCAAGTCTACTTCCATACCCTTCATAAGTTGTTGGAGAGTTTGCATATTGTTGCTTAGCCTCCATAGGCAAGTGAAAGAATTGACGCCAAGTTTCCCTAGCTTTGTCCATCAAATCAGGACTCACCCCATGGTTTACAATTTGGAAGAAACCCCAATCACGACAAGCATCAGAAATTTGCTTAAGGATTGAAGCATGAACATCAAGGTCATCACCATTTAAGCCTCCAAGGTCTATGATTGGGATATTGATATCATCATAAGAAGAAGTGTCTACAATTGGTCTATCAGTTGGGGGCTTGATATACCTATCAGGGATTGAATCTATACATCCTTCAGACAAGGATTGAACTCGGATTATGGGCTCTGGCCAATCTTTTTGGCTCTTCAACATTGCTAATAGTTAGGTTTGCTAAAGCTAGTGGTACCACTAGCTTCTTGTTTTATGTGGGTTTGCTTTCTAAGGTTGATACTAAATATGCTTCATGTATCAATATATAGTGGAATATGGATTATATAGACATTAGTCCGTTTGGTAGTTGACAATCTCGATCAATGTTCTAAATCAGGTGTTTTATATGATAAAAATATATATATTTACTGAATCAGGTGTAATATATAGAATGTTTGATATCAATCAAACGATGTTTTATGTGTCGACTGTGTGAATACAAGATTTTCTGACAATCAGTAATCTATATGTCCTAAAGTGTGTGCTATGACTCAGTTTGAGGGACCAATTGTGTGTGTGACGAAAAAAAAAAGATTAAAGAGTTGGATTTTAGCCAAGATAAAGTAATGTGTACATAATTCCCTCAAAAAAAAATTAAACTAATGGTAACGTACGAAAAAAGTTGGATAGATGAGGATGAGGTCGATATGGTGGATGTTAAATGTAGAAAATGAAGTAGGACCACGATGGTATATTGAAGCAAAAAAAACGTGCAATATGTGGGGTTTTCCTCTTGTTGAAAGGTATGAAATGAAGTTATACAAGTTAATTAATTCCAAAGGAGACAATTTAGATAAAGGACAAGGGACACTTGGTTATGTTTATTATTTCACAAGTATGTAATTGAGTGGGATCTTAACTCAGACAAGTGGGTACGTTGTATTTTTTTTGTCGACTCAAGTGGGTATTGTGTGATGTCTTTTATTAAATTGAATTAAAATACTATCGTTGAGTAGTAAAAAAATACTACTCAACACTGGTATGTCAATTCAATTTAATAAAAGACATCACACAGTACCGTATGAAAGTGTAGAGAAGTGTTATTTGAATAATTATTTATGTAATAAATTTTAGAAAATCATAAATTATAAAAATAAAAAATTAATGATACGGAACCTAAAATAATGTAGGGATAAAATAAAAATATAATGTAATTATGAGGGCGAAAGTTGTCATAAAATAGTTATAGCAATATCATTTCTCAAAAAGTATAATACAAATGTTTAAAGATTTTTTAAGTATTCAATTGCGATGTTATTTTTTTGGGTAATAACTATAATTACAATATTATTACAATTGAATGAACCAGTACTATTAGTTTAAAATAAATTAAGATAATGACCACGAGGATTGTTCTCGAAGTGGTCCATAAACTATGTCATTGTCAATTAGAATACGAGAGGCTTAGCTTTCTTCTTAGAAATGACAAGCAGTTAAATACTTTTCTTTTTATTTTTTAATCACATTTCTCACATTTTCTCTTTTAATACGCTTTTAAATTTTATTACACGTCTCTTACATTTGTTTATCATCACATTTCTGTTAAAAAAATTCATCTATCTTTTTTCTTCCACCTTTTATATCTCTTATTGTTACACTTTACACAGTTTATGAAGTGTGAAAGTATTTTTTTTTTATTTTTTTATGATTAAAATCATTGACCTCACATTGTGTTTTTCCTATTCAGCAAGTCTTCTCGGTTAAACTGTAGCTACTCCTCTTTGTCTTTATTGAATTGTAATTCAAATATAGATGTTTAGACTTGAAATAATTCATTCAAGAGATCCAAAGGATGTGTGATGGTTCACTGATATAGTATATAGTTGTTATAACGTAGGGTTAAATATGTTCATAGTTCTTACGTTTTGCGCCCCTTTGAAAAATAGTCCATATATTTTATTAAATGTTTTTAAAATCCTCACATTTTATCTCCGTTATCAAAATTAGTCTCTGTTGTTAATTCTCTAACAGAAACTCTAACGAAATGCTAATGTGACAGTTAGTGGATCCCAATTATTTTATGGTTAAATATGTTTTTGGTCCCTACATTTTGCGTAGCTTTGAAGAATAGTCCTTACATTTTAATAAATGCTTTTAAAGTCACGCAAAATGTAAGGACTATTCTTCAGAGGCACACAAAATGTAGGGACTAAAAACATATTTAATCCTAAAATAATTGGGACCCACTAACTGTTACATCAGTATTCCGTTAAAAAATTAACAGCAGGGACTAATTTTGATAACGGAGATAAAATGTGAGGATTTTAAAAACATTTAATGAAATGTAAGGATTATTCTTCAAAGGGGCGCAAAATGTAAGGACTGAAAACATATTTAACCCTATAATGTATATAGTTTTTTTTGGGTTAAATATGTTTTTGGTTCCTATAAAATTGTGAACTTCTAAGTTTAGTCCTTACTTAATTTTAATAAGTTTTTTAGTCCCTACAAAAAAAAATTACTTCTAATTTTAGTCCATGTTACAACAAAGTTTGTTTAATTATCCTTAAACTCTTAAAAGAATTTAGACAAGTTTAAAACAGTATGAAAGGTTGATTAACTAAAATTTAGAATTTTTTTAACATGAAACGAATTAAATATGAATTTTTTAAAGCGGCAAAAGTTAAAGATAAAATTAACAAAATCTGGACGTAGAAATCAAATTTTGCAGCAATTTTTTGCAGAGGAACTTTTAGTAATATTCTTAACACGTATACAAAATATTGTTCAAAAACTCAAGAGTTTAAGCATAAATTAAACAAATTTGAATTGAGGAGGGATTAATACTGTGTGCAGAAATTTATTTTAGGGCCTAAAAGAACTATTAAAATTAAGTAAGGATTAAACATAAAAGGTCTCAATTTTATAGGGACCAAAAACATATTTAACCTAGTTTTTTTTTTTAAGGATAACGTATATAGTTAGTTTTTTTTTATTTTTAAGGAAATGTATATAGTTAGTTGGTATTGGAGAATTTATGTATGATATAGAAAGATCATCATCATGTGGATACTACTGGAGTTAAGGAATAAGAAGAACAAGTAGAGTTAATGCATAGACAAAAAAATTCGTATAATCACTCTCTTTTTACAATTCAGTTTTCTTTTTTCTATTTTCTCTACAATCCTAACAATTGGTATTAACCACCTTCAGTTCCATTCAATCAAGATTCATAAAGAATCACATGTATCCACACTCGCTAATTAATTAGAAGATGACAGGTGTGATGGATAAACTTGAAAACAGATTATGGGAAAGCTTTCAGTTTTTGGCATAGGCTTTTGTAAAGTTTCCAATAATATTAACATTAAATCTCCGTGAGCTTAACTCAGTTAGTAGAGATATTGCATATTATATGCAAGGGTTAGGGTTCGAATCTCAGACATCCCATTTCTCCACAATTAAATTGTGTGAGCTTTAGCCACTAGGCTACTTGACCAAAAAAAAAATCTCATTAAGATTAACATTGTATATTAAAAAACAATCCACAACAATAGAATCAATATTGAATATTGTAAAAAAAAAAAAATTGTTTTTATACAAAAAAATATTGCGTTTTGGTGTAATATTTGTTTTCCCAATTTTACTCTTCAATTAATTATTTTTTAACATTTTATTGTTTTTTTTTCAATAATGACAAAAAGATGGTCACGTTAATGTACATCTTAATGCTAGCTATCATAAAAACAAAAAAACAAAAATTATGACTGACAAACGATGAGTTATTTTCTTTTTTTATTAAAACAAGTGGTAGTTTAAAACAATTTGTGTAACTTGAGTACTAATTAGTTGCATGTTTGGCATTCGAAAAAGAAAAATTACGTTTGGAAGCGGAGTATTATAGTTTGACATGTGCAAATTGACTTTAAAATATACTACCAAAAAAAAATATGACTCTGACTTTAAAATTAAACGTAGAAAAACCGACACTAAATCCATGTGAACATAGCTCAGTTGATAAGAACCTTACATATTATATACAAGAAAATGTGAATTTCTAACAAGTAACCTCCTTAAAAAGAAAAAGAACCAGCTCCAAAGAGTACAAACTTGAAAATGATTTGCACATACATGATTGAAAATTAATTACGAATTGACAAGAAACTAAAATGAAATCCACCATAACTATAAAATACATGAGGAGTGTTAGCATTAGAGTATGTCAAAGAGTGTGTCGTAAGTATTATTTTTTACTTTTTGAGTAAATTACACTCTCCTCTCTTCAAAGATGCTTGAATTACATCCTCTCCTCTTTTATGTTAAAATACACATTCCCCTCTCCTCTTATTCAAAACATATTGGAAACATTTTCACTCCCCTTCCCTAAGAGAAGCTTGAATTATATTCTCCTCCCCTCTTATGTTAAAATCTACACTTTAATCCCTCAATATATTTTTTTTATTTCTAATAATCTAGCAAAAAAATAATAATCTAACACACTTCGAATAAAAATAGTATTACAGGTCTATTTTAATATAATAAAAAATCGAATACATATTTTTGGCTAGTTTTAAACCCTATTATAAAATATGAAACAACCAAAAATAAAATTAAAATATGTGAAAAATTACTAAAGACAATAAAGCATAGTTATTTAAAATTTAATTTTATACTCTAAATTATAAAATCAATAGAAAAATATTTAAATTTAATTATTATTGACATTTAAATTATAAAGAAATTAATTATTTTTCTTATATTGTGGTTTAAAATTAATATATATCATAAAAATATTTATTTATGTTAAAATAGATTAAAGTGTAGTGTATATTTAATTATTAAGGGAGTGGATTGTAATTCAAGCATTTTATAAAGGAGGGGAGTATAAATTTTACTTTTTAAGGGAGAAAGTGTATATTTTAAGGGGTGGTGAGTGTAATTCAAGCATCTTTGAGGGGAGAGAAGTGTAATTTACTCTTACTTTTTTTGAGGGAGTAAGTATTATTTTTTTGTTTGTTATCATCATCATCTTATTATAGATATGAAATTCTCACCACCGATTATTAGATCTTCTCCATACTTTTATTTTTATTTTTATGTTTTTTCCATATTTGAATATAAAGATCAAACCCATGATCACACTAGATTAAAGGGTCTAAATTTCGTATCACTTGCATCCATCGATTGTTGATATGATGTTGGCATTATTCAAAATTATATATTACTTTTAGTTTTTTCCTATTGTTTCTCTTCCACGTGAGTTCATCTTTGACTTTTAAGTGAGTTGTTGTGGATTAATATTCGTTAGGAAAAAAACTTGATGAGTTGGTCCACTCCTTTTTTCCACTTAACCCATGATCTCAATACTTTCCTCCGATAACTAAAGTGTGCTAATTAGAAGCTCTCAAAAATGCAACATGTTTGATAAACCTTGTGGTGGTCAAGGCTTTTTAAATTGAAAACGTATTCACTATGTTTCATGACCACTTAACCTACTTTATTTCTTTATAAAAATACACCATCGAGTTTGAGTAAGTAAAAGTTTGGAATAACGAAACTGAACATTTGCAATAGCAAGAAGATCAATTCTGACATAGCAATGGTTGAAGGTTAGTGCTCTTTTAAATTTGCTTCTGTTTACTGACTTAACATGTTTATGATGTATAACATGTTTAAATCGATTAGATTATTTCACAATCACACTTTCTTCCTTTTCTTTTATTTTCTTTTTTTTTTTAAAACCAAATACATCATAATTCAATTGAATCTCTCAAAGTGCGCTAATCTCAAAGTCTCATGTTCAATTATCACCGATTCTAGTTTTAATGAGTTAGTCTATACAGAGTTTTACTCTGACTTTAAACGAAACTTTTTTAAATAGTCTATGGGATTCAACCCCTAAAAAAATTTAAAATAAAATTTAATCTCTCCATATACTCAAAAAGTAAAAATACGCATGAAAATTTCAAAAGTTCACTAAGATATGACATCAAAACAAAATCCGATAGAATAATATGTAAACCAAACACTATCTAAAACTAAATTACAAAAAAAAATTCACACTATTTGAATCAACAATTGGAAATTCATTAAAACATAGCTTAGTTACACTCCTAAGTCCTACTCATCTAGTTAAATAACACCTTTTTTCTCCTTCTATGACCATGGAGTGTCACTTCTGTTCTTCGATTACGAACCCTTTTTTTAATATAAATAAATGTTGGATTTATTCATATGTTATCGACATTTAAAGTTTTACGTGACACTAAATTGTAATCGTTTCATCATTAAAAAAATTACTTTTATTATATCTAACTTCATTGTCATATAAATAATGTATTAATATTGATTGACATTGTAATAATAATAAGCTTCACAGTATTTCTGAAGAAAAAAAAAAGTTTTACCCTAATGAGGCATCAAACTTTATTTGAGAAATGGCAACACTTCTCTTAGATACATGTTAGTATATCAAAGATAAAAACTATGTATTAGAAATTGTGTCAATTTATTTCTTAAAATTTTGAAAATTACTTTTCTTTTATTTTTTATGAGAAAAAAAATTACTTATTCTCATTAGATTTTTACTATTTATAGAATTTTTAACGTATGTTTTAAGGTCACATGTTAGGATGAGAAAACAACATTTCAAATGTTCATTAAGCTCTTTCATTCAGTTTTTCTTTAAACAAAATTAATCACACATGACAAAACCCTCTCAAATTAATCATACATTGAACCTTATCAAACTCATATACCATCAAAACATGATGTAATACGTTGGCATGACAAAGAAGAGAGACATCTTTAAGAGAAACCAGAACTATATAACTGTCTTAGTTCGATTCATGCATCCAAATTAAAGAACAACGTTGTTTGGCTTCCCTAATTTGATAGGTGGACCTGATTTTGTCTTGCATGAGGATGCAAAATTATTGGGTATATTCCCAAATTTGTTAGGAAAATGTTGGTTGTGATGTGTCAGCAAGATTGGTGGATGCTCTTCTACGTATGGATATGAAAATCCTACACTTTTTGTAAACATGTTCAAGTTTGGGGCAATAAAAGAAACTCCCTGAAAATTCAAAGGAGCCTTTTTGCCCTCATTTAAAATAAGTAGATAAATATACATTTATTTATTTATTTATTTATTTTCTTATAGAATTATAAGAAAAATTGTTAATGATGTCTCTTAACTTAATTTCATGTAACAAATTCTTTTCTTTTTTGTATCCTTTTTATAAAAGATTTGGTCCTTTATGTACGCTAACATTGTTATTTTTATTTACATGAAAAATCCAAAAGCTCATAAAAAACCAAGATCTTCGTCCAAGAAATTAATTTCATTCTTTTGTTTCTAATGAAATAGTAGTTTTGAGAGACACGGAGATGAAAGAGGGGGATGGATGAAAGGGAAGGCAAGGAACCCACTTTTTTTACATAACCCTAATCATCTTATTCCGCACTATCAATCAGCCATATTCACCACACAATTTTGGCTAAAATATATTATGATTTTTATTTGCTAGGATGTAACAATAGATTCCCTTTTACTTGTGCATTTTAGACATGAAAATATTTTGATTTTTTCTAAAATATAGAAAAGTTACAACTTATACACCAAATAGTGGAACCTCTACTGGACTGCGGGTGTTCATGGTTCTAAACTGCATTGGAACTGAATCACATTAATGGATACAATTCAGTTTTTAAAACCACTTTAAAAAAAACTGGTTAATTTTTCAAACCAGTTTCAGTTCGGTTTAGAACTGGTTTACAAGTTTGAACTAGTTTATTTATTTTGAACCGTTTTACAGTTTTAAACCGGTTTACTTATTTTTAACCGGTTTTTGAACCAGATTATTCTTGAACTGGTTTTCAAACCGGATTTTAGTCTTTTTTTTTTAGAAAAATTCATTTTTCAGTGACAGTGGTAAAAAAATTGATTTTCAGTGATTATAATTTATTTGTGAACATCTGTTTTATTCCAAGTTGCATATGATATCACAAATATGAGAATTGCAGATTTTTAACATAATTCTCAATCAGATATTGTTATAGTAATACTGTGATATTATAATAAACCCACAAACATGATTCACAAATATTTTTATGTTCGTAGCACTGTGATATTATAATAAACCACTTCAGGAAAGAAGAATTGAACTAAGTAGGCTTATATATCATCAAAGGAAGCTACACGATAATAACTGTGAATTTTAGCAGCTACATGATAATTAATTAAGCATTTCAAATTCCGATACTCTTAAACCATAATCACAAGTCAAAAAACATATTGTAATTTTATTTGGAAAGCTTAATTGGAATGATTAATTGTAACAGCGGAAGGAACTTTTTTATTGTTGTTAATGGCAATTGTTTATGAGATTAGACTGAAGATCAAGCTAAAGATTTTCGTTAGTTAATTATGGGCCAAGGATTAATTATGTTTATTATTGCTTTTCTTTCCAGTAAAAAAATACATATTGTAATTTTATTTGTTTTGGTTAAAAAAGGTTCATAAATATGAACCGGTTTTAAACTGATCTAGAACTGGTTTTAAAAAGTGGTTCAGTTCATAAACCATTTAATATAGTTCAGTTTTTTTTAGTCCAGTTTGGTTCAGTTTATGGATACAATTCAGTTAACCACATTTTTGCACACTCCTAACCTGGACCCTAGGTATGCGGAAGTTTTAATGCATCAGGTTATCCTAATATAAAAAGTTACAGAGAAATAGAAAAGTAAAACAACTTATACACCTCCAAAAATCATGGACCAGAAGAATAAGCATGTAAATCTAAGTGTAAATATTAGCAATGTTGTATACAAAATAAATGACAGTACAAGGGGCTGGTAAAGGTGCTCTGGTTATTTTGTTTTGCCCTATATTTCAGAATTTCTGAAGTTATTTTCTGTTTTATTTTTTTGAAGGATGAAGTTATTTGTTTTGTTGATCGCTTCAAACGGCTATGTTTGCTATTCAAGTCTTAATACAGTGTGATTCTTCTAACATTGTTTCTTGGTCCTTGGATGTTGGACTGATTGATGCAATTGCTTGGAGTTAATCTATTCCTTTTGTTTTAGAATTTCTCATATTTACATAGAAGGAAATTATTAAGTTGATAAATTAGATTCTATTGGGTTTAGTTTTAAATGTTAGAGAAATGTTGTATCAACTTTTGTGAGATAATAATCCGTTTTAGCATGTGGTTTATTTGTTTGGGTTGACGGTGCCAACTTAATTAGTTGGGAACTAGCTAGGGATGACTTTCCCATTCTAATGTCTCATGCCTTTTGTATGCTTAAAATAATTGTATGACAGGATCATGCCCAAGGTCAATCAAAGAAAAGGAAAAGAAAACGAACCAGGAATTTGGCCAATGCAACATAACATATCTACAGTGATATGTGGATATCATCTTAACTTTTTAAGAGATGCACTTTTTAGGGGAAAAAAGATGCACTTTTTTTTAGAGATATTAATTATATAACAAATTTTAGAAATATGTCTTGACCAAATTCCTTTTTTTTTAGAGAAACTTTTAAAAAGAGTTTACTACTAATTGCGGCCTAAAAAATTCGAGACATTAGTCTCAACAATTACATGTGTGGATACAAAATTTACACCAAAAATATCCAAAATATATCCAGAAGTTATAGCAATTAATTGACTATGTGAGAGAGATTTATTATTTTGTGAAAGAATGGATATAAAGAGTATTTGCTAAAGACATAACAAGAAACACTCTATCATGATATTATAAGTTTAAGACGACGAAGTAGACTATTGTAAATTTTTTAAATCAACCTCATTTAAGATGTAAAAAATGATTTTTCAAAAGATTTTTTTTTTTTAACAAGTGTCTTAGAAAAACTGGTTAACATGACACAATTTAAATTGTGAAGACATCATGTTTTAAGTTAGCACATGACACCTAAAATGACAACCCTGATGCCATGCATTTGGAGAATTTCTCGATGTCAAACTTGGTAGTCCTTGTGCAAAATTCGGGATCCCTCCTAATTTCCTCACGCGATGCCATATTTTTTTTAAAAAGTTAAACTAGCTCACCAAAGTTGATACCAGAAGAATCGAACATGAGATCTTGAAAGGAGTATGCTCCAAAATCCCAAGCCACATTACTTGCACGTGGTGCCATCATTGATTCTAACATGATAATGAAAGCCCTAAAAAATTTACCATGCACAAATGAAACCCAAAACAAACGAGTCAAGATCATCTTCATTTATTAATCTTTCCATTTCTTTCATTTGGAGAGATAAAGACAATTTTTTTGAAAATAATTAATAGTAGTGAGACCCACTTAGTAGTAGGACTCACTACATGCTTTTTTTCTATCTATCTCACTAAATGGCATTGTCCATTTATTTTTAGCAAATTGAGAAGATCTTAACTCAAAACAAACATAAACACAACAACCAGAAAAATACGTGCAACTCGTGTGGGTCTCACCACTTTATGTGAGATTCATTTTCAATAGATGGTACTCACATTCACGCAATAAAAGATTGGGTGTTAGAGAGAGTTAGAGAGAGTATTAGAAAGAGAAAAAAAAAGTGTTCATAGCACACCTCTAAGGATAATAACAAAACAATAATAAAAAATGTACAACAAACTAGTGAATATGGCAGTGTAAAATATAATATATGCAAAAACCAACAACACATGGCCGGTTTGTGGTTATTTTTGGCAGGTTTAGTTCATTTTACACGTTTTCATATAGTGTAGTTACAGTTTATGATGATGTTCTGGCTATAAATAGTCTTACATTCTTCTCCATTTTTATTACAAATCCCTTCTTCGTTTTTCTCCTCTTCGTTTTCTTATCATGGTCATTGCTGACCATTCTTATCGTTTGTGTAGTGACAATATGATGGTCAACAGAGATCTTGTTATCAATTATAATATCTTTACTATTTTTTTTTACAACATTTAGATTATATAATTCAAAATTCTACAAATAAAAGTTCGAATTGTATAATCCAAACGAGACAAAATAGAAAAATCAGAGGGTGTGCGAAAAGCCAGAGGGCAGAAAATGAAAATCTCGATCAAATATCCACTTATCTAACAAAGTCCAATAATATAAGACAAAAAAAAGCCCAAATAAAAGAGGCCCATAAATGATTTCAGGGCATACACCACGATGTTCAAATATTTAAACATTTCCCTTTAAACCCCTAATATCTCTAACGCCTTCTGAATACACATCCGGTAGTGTTTTTTTTGACCGGATATATATTTAGACGGTCTTAGAGATATTGAGGGGGCATGACGCGTGGTTAGGTGCCGTACCGTTTTGTGTGCGCTTTAGGCGCCTATTGGAGCTTGCGGTGGATAAATCTACCACAGTTGCGCAGATGTTTTCTAGAGGGTGGGAGGATGGCGGAGAGGGCTGGAGATGGAGGAGGCGGTTGTGGGTGTGGGAGGAGGAAATGCTAGGGGAGTGTATTATTTTACTTCGTAATGTTTGTTTGCAGATTAATGTGAAAGATACTTGGAAATGGCATATGGATACCTCTGCTGGTTATACAGTTCGTAGTGCTTACCAGTTAT
>Ga0315915_1004407_pt1 | contig 17799 bp, 5 predicted proteins | sample MpolbnodulesMG_FD_207738 | JGI IMG/M metagenome (GOLD analysis project Ga0315915, IMG submission 207738) | Medicago polymorpha root nodule microbial communities from Los Angeles, California, United States - branched nodules | ecosystem: Host-associated > Plants > Roots > Nodule | place: USA...
AAAAAGTAATCTTGATTCCTCGATTTGCCCAAAAAAGGTGTTAACTAATTAACACAGGTTATTTTTTTGTTGAAAACGTTTCAATTATATAATCCAAACTGTATATTACATGTTTGGGTTATATAATCTGGAATGTGTCAACTTATGCAGCGTGATTCGTCTTTGAAATTGACTATTTGGATTGAGGGTTAACACATTTCAGATTTTATTTTTCGCATCATATACTAATGAGTTTTGGATAAACCATTGCAACGTTATGTGTTTTACTGAAATTTTAGAGGTTTCAGATAATATAAACTGAAACATGGTTCAAATTATATAATCTCAAGAGAAACATTTTGGAGGGTGTGTAAGAAGTGAGAAGGGTGGGAAAAGAAATAGACTGTTCCTTTCCCTAAGATTGTTATTTTGGGCCTCTAAGAATAGGTTTGATCTATACATTTTGAGACTTTCTTATCCCATCCTCCAACTTTCTCGCGCACCCTATTGAATTATAAAGTTCATAAAAAATGTTTTGGTGAAGTTTGGAGGATGTTTTACGCTTTTCGAATTATATAATCCAAAATTCGCAGGACGAACAAGAAATCAGTAGGGATGAAGAAAAAAACTCATAACGAAGGCCAAATAGTAAAAACAAAAACAATTTAACCAAACATTCAAACCAGTATGGGAGATCATTTTAAAGGATGAATAACTCCATATTGTTCAAAGCTACTATATATCCTTATAAGCTTTATGCTATCTTGATTATTGAAGGTTCTATAGGTTAATTATTTTTTGATGAATGGTAGGCACACTCTACTTAACACTCTTTTATTAATACTCACTCTCTTTTTTTTTATAGAAAAATAATTATTTAGGTTTTGATAGAACATAAATACATGATAAATCTGAACTGTTTTGTTTATTTTCTCATCCAAATTTTCGACTTTTTTTTTAGAAAATTCGAATTTGCTACTTAGCATTCTTTCTTTTTTTTGTACGCCACTCTTTATTAATATTATTCATGGAAGTGTTATGGACTATGGTGCTACTCTCTTTCAAATAAAAAAATTAATATTTGATTTAAAAATTGAAAATAAAATTTAACTAACATATATATTCAAATTAATTTACATAATATATGAGTAAGATCAGTGGTAATTGCGACTTTACGCTAGAAATTATTAGTAGAGATTCGACATGTTAAATACAAGTAATATCATGGTTATTGGAGTGCTTTACGCTATCTTGTGGTGATAAAGTCGTATTGGATTTATTTTTCTTATTGTTTTCTCGACATAAATTGACTTAATTTTACCGGTGTGCTAAAGATGCACCGGTCTTAATTAGTGAGTTATGGAATGTTTGTTGGGAAAAACAATTTGTTTGACTATATATATATGGAGAATTTTATTTTTTTTAAGGAATATATGGAGAAATTTTAGTAGTGGGAAAATACACAACCTTGTTAGAATAAATGTATCACAAAAGTCAATATGTTAGGTCCGATTCCCATACTAGTATTAGTTTGTCTCCATTTAGTCATGGTTCCTATCAAAACACCATGGGCATATAAGTTACCATGCATGCACGTTAATTTATCTTATCCTCCCATTGTTTTAGATGAATTGTTTGCTTCTACCCACTTGGGTTGGATCCTTGTCATCTCATCTGCATGGTAATCGTGCCTTGCAGTCAAACTCAACTCAAATTTATATTCACTTACGTTCTCATTCTTGTATTTTTCTTAATATACAACAAATTTGGATTATTTAATATAAGTCTCACTAACAGGATATATGTACGATTATTTCAAACGTAATATTAGTACGATATGGCCATTTGAATATAACAAATACAATTGTTGACATTTACAACTAAATAATTTAAAGATTTAGGTCTCAATTCAATAGGACTAAAATATTTAAGAATCTTTGGTGGAAAATTTGACAATGGAATTAAAATGTAAGAGTGTCGGTGATTGGGCAAAGTATAATTTAATTAAAATGGAACTAAGTTGGATGGTGCCAAACGTCAACATGAACGGCAGGTTAAGTGCTTTTGGGGGTGTAATATGGGTGCCAATCAGCCCCAGTTTACGCGGAAACGCCTTTGGCTTTTTCTCATTCCCGCGTTCATCTTCTTTGTGGGGCCCATTTCCTTCTCTTTCTTAAATAGTCTTGGGACCAATTTAACCTTTATTTACTTTTTTTAAAAATGTTGCTACTAAAATATTATACACTTTTTTTTAAAAAGGAAAATACAATACACTTGAATCTCTTGAATACAACTAAAATAAAAAAAGGCTTAAATAGGTTTATGGACAATGGTCCCTATATTTATATTGGTTGTTTGGATTTCCGTCTCTAAAGTTACAAATAATCCTTCTATTTTGTCAATGTTGCAAATATTAATCATTTGAAATTCATTTTTAATTACGTTTTTCTTATGAGGTGGATAGTGATTAGCAATGTGACGCTTATGTGGCAGGTGGTGACTGGATATGACTTAAGCCACATCAGCCAAACACATATGAAATGTATTTTTTTACCCTTAATGAGTCTGACCACGCACAAAATGACCATCTTAGTAACCTTTTCGAAAATGTATGTTTTTCTTGGAAAAAAATGCAAAGAATAAAATTTGTTTCCTTTCGTTACTTGAGGACAAGCAACAGTTTATGTTTGGCGTTGTTGTAGCAGGTCATCTTACGTTATTCTTAGCATGTTTTTCAGTCATTTTCAGTAGGTTTTTCATCCAGAATAAAGGAGTATTAGAGCAATTGCTAATGATTTCGGGACATTTGTAATGTTTTTAATATTTGCATATGAAAAAAAAATAACATTTAGGCGCCTCAAGTGTTAGTCAGGCGCCCCAAGTGTGGGAAATGCGGGCATGGACTGATTTTTGCTACTTTTAAATGGAAAAGCCCATTTTTTAAATTCAATTTCAGGTGGAAACTCTCCCTATAAATACCACTCCTCTCATTCATAATTTCTCATTTAGAACGAAGCGGTTCAAGAGGAAGGCAAGCACTAGGACTTCAAGGGAGGAGTCTCTCTCCTCACTCGAAGTCTCTAGGGTATGTTTAATTTATTATGTAATTTGTCTTTAGTTACCATGAGTAACTAATTCTTTTTAGGCTAGGGATCTAAGATGAACCTCTATTCTGTTTGTTGGATGTTTAATTTAATTTAAAGTCTTTATTCAATTAATTTTTAAATCCAATTTAATTTTACTGTTGTGCGTAAGATTTGTCTCCTCTGAAGTGAACAATCTTGAGATAATGGTACTTGGGAATGTGACATTCCTAATATTGGTGCATACCAGGCACGGATCTAGTGTGGGGGCAATGGGGTCAAGCGACCCCACTTGCCTCCACATGTGTATTGTATTTTTAACCCAAAATTATATATATATAGTTTGACCCCTTTTTATACAGTATTATTGTCTTCACATAGTCTATTTATTACACTACAAAAAATTACAAAACGAAAAAGGATCCTAATGAGTATTCTAAGAGCACCGGTTAATAAATCAAAAGAAGTAGTTTTTTTATAAAAGTTGTTATAATTATTATATCGATACATATAACGCTAATTTTTAAGATAAAATTTTCTTTTATGAAATCTTTAACCAATTATCTCAGCATATCGTTGTCAAGACCATAAAACTACTATTATAATATAAATTATTCTTATATATGTTGAAAAAGGTTGTGACCGACACTGCGTTGGTGGTGAAAAAATTATTAATTATGGTTATATTTTTTATACTCTGCTAGAAATGGACAAATATTTAAAAAAAAAATCAACATTTTAGGAAAATTATAAATATAACTTGAATAATTTTCGCACGCTTACACGTTTATAAAGTTTTATATAAATTTTTATGATATAATTTGACCCCACTTATTAAAATCTCTGGATCTGTCAATACCTACCCGAATCAGGAAGTAATTAAATAACGAGTACAGTAATTAGCGAAACACAATGACTTTATGACTTAAATCAGCCTAGTAACTTATTCTCCTTTCATCCTTGGTAAGGTAGACGATATATGGTTGTCCGTTTGTAGAACTACCGAGAGGGAGAGTGTGTTGATGTCCTTCTAAGATTCAATAGACGAGGGTGCCTTTAGGACACTGAGAATTTAGGAACCCTAATATCCGTTATTGTTTCAAATACCTCTGAGAAAATAAGAACCTTCACGTGTCTCTACGCGCGTAAGTGTGTCTCCCCACAAGACTGACAACCTTAAACACTGAAACACGTAGAAACTCCGGTGGAAGGTTGCAACTAACAACTGGAGGGTGATGAACTCAAACCTCTGAGAAACCCCACACGTACGTATCCGTCTAATCAGCATGCGCAACTTTCCAGTTGGTAGGTAGTAAAACCCCACGAACTCATCACTTAGATAAAAAGCGCTAAAAACGAAATAAGGCTTGACTATTAAATAATTTCAATAAATAAATAAATAGAGGGGATTTGATGAATTCTAACCGCCAATAACATTCTACAATCAAAAAGTAGGTTAACTCATAAACTCTTACTCTGCTACAAACAGACTAAATTGCAAGACAGGGACGTTGCATACATGAGTCATGACAAGTTAGGATCGATGTTTTCCAGACTTCTTTGTATATGCAAAAGGATACGGTTGCATATGCAAAACTACATATAACTAACTTCTTATTCTAACTTCATATGCAAAACTACATATAACTAACTTCTTATTCTAACTTCACTCACATATGCAAAATATCCTATTTGCATGTGTGAGAGCATTCAGACTTGGATTTTCCCCTATTGTGCTTGTTCACGCATATGCGAGGAACACCAAAAACAGTGTTTTCCGCTAACTCTATTGATTTAATCCTCTTGTAACTAATTCATAAGGACTTAAATGCCTAAAACACCACCAATTTTATGCACACATGGTCACAAACACACACCATAATAATGTATAAAAGGTTACAACTACATTACCTGTCAATAAAATATGATACTTATATTGAGTTGATATAAATCAAAACAATTCATCTGATCTCCACTATAAATAGTAGAAGATAAATAAATAATTTTGATTGATGATAACTCAGCATGGATAGAGTTATCCACCTTTTAATAATGGGGATATAAGAATTTGTCATAAAATAATTAATAATTGTTATTTATAATCTAATATTTTTTTAACAAAAAAAAACACAATATTGTTAACATATTTAGGAACGAGAGTATAATAAATTAGATGTGCTACAAATGATATAAATTGAAGCAAATTAAAAATAAGATTTATTTTGGAGATGTTTTTAAGAAATAATAATGTGATACGATGGAGTAATATCTTTAGTTCTTTACTCTACTAGCCAACAAATTTATAAGGCATATGGTACGTGCCTAATCTATTTCTACATGGCTAGAACTAGAACGACTTATATCAGAATATTCTTAAGAAAGAGAGAAAATGTCATGCGTATAGCTTTAATATAAAGGACGCTATAAGGCATCTTTGTCGCTTAAGATCATTTGGGCGATAGGAAAAAAATCTATAAAGTGAGTTACGTGCTTACTACTTAATTTGAATTTGAAGCAAATAACGGTATCTCAATAAAGTTGGCTAGCTAATTACCATGATAAATAAAGAATAATAATCATGTGAAACCAATACAGTAATTTATATAGTTTTTTGAAAGATATACAGTAATTTATATATATGATTTTGTTTTAAAAATTAACAGAATATTTTAAGATAATAGTAAAAAAAAAATTATGAGAAATTATAAGAATTTTTGCTCATCTTAGCTGATCACTCTCTGGTAATTAACTTCCTCTCACTATACTATTCACTAATAATAATTAATAACCCCATGTGAAGCTTCCCCAATTGATGATCTACAGCCCATGTGAGAGACTACTGAAAAGATTCTTCTTGTATTAATAACACAACTAATAAATCAGTCAGCATATAGGAGTGAAGTGGTTTAGTTCGAAAATCTTGAAGCAGAAGCAGCACCCCAAATATTTCAATGTGCAAATAATTCTAGTCAAGTTCAATCAACATGGTCACTATAGTATAACATACAAAATTGACTTTTACGAAAATTTCAAGCTCATTGACTTTAAAAATTTCTAAATTAGATTCAATTTGTTAAGATATACTCCCTCATCCGTTATTAAATATAAGCAAATTTGACTTTTTAGGTTCATTCAATTAATGATGTATGTGGTCCATAATATGAACCACAAACATCATTAATTGAATGAATCTAAAAAATCAAATATGTTTATATTTAGGAACGGAGGAAATATACAATACCATTATGTTTTGCAATTATGAAAACTTATTTTATTGTACATAAAAATTGTCAATCAAATATTGTAAAGCAATATACTGTGTCATTCAAATGTCAATAATAATGTCTTTTTTAAGGCAATAATAATGTCTTGTTTAATAATTTTTGGTGGAGTAATAGCTTAAGGGAAAAATCACCATGCACTTAAAGTGAATTAAAGAGGTTATTGGGGGACAAGGAGAGAGAGAAAGACATATTTTCTTTAAAAAGCAGAACCTATTGTCTAATTTTGCATTAAACATAGTAATTTCAAGTACTTATTGAGTTTAAGCAAAGACGGATTGTTAAAGACAACTTGAGTTCAATTTTTGAATGAAATAATTCTTGATCAAATTATATTTATCTTACGGTCGAAATTTAAATTACCAAAAGCACGCTTCTTCTTTTGAAAACTAAAGGGTTGACACAAAAAAAAAAAAAACACCACGACTTTTTTAAAAATAATTTAATTTGTATACACTGACAATGTGAAATTTTTTACGCATGTATCCGGTCACATCCCTCCGTCATGCCACTTTTTAAGGTTTGTTTTTAAAATATGTCTACAAAAATCTACTCCCTTCGGTCTCAAATATAAGAAAAGATTTCTTTTTTAGGTTCATTGAATATTTAATGTATCTGGTCTACATTGTAAAACAGATACATTAATTATTCAATGAACTTAAAAAAAGAATCTTTTCTTATATTTGAGATCGGATGGAGTATTTGATATGATTTGATTGAATGCGCATGTAAAAAGTTACAGCGTTAGTGCATAAAAATTAATTGCATTTGAAAAACCCACAACTTTGTCAATTAAATCAAATATTTAAAGAAAACATGTCGTGTTTTTAAGACCGGAAGCAAAATGTGTGTCACTCTTCCGATTTCAAGCTGCTTGGCTAACACATAAATGTTTTTTTTGGAGATAATTTATAAAGGTGGGCATATTGTACTAACGAGTCTTAAACATGTTCGATTAGATGCCACTACGCCAACAATAAGGTGTTTAGTGATATTCATAGAAGGAAGGATAATCTTGCAAAGAAATTAAAGCAGGTGACACACATGTTAGAAACAGTTTACTCAACTCGACTCAACATGATCAAGGCATCACTCAAAAAATATCATAATTAATGATGTTCGGAATGAGGAAGAGATCCTTTGACACCAAAAATCGAGGGAGAATTTGGTGAAGCTTGGAGCCCGTAATACATGTTTTTCCCACACTCAGAAAGTGATGAGGAGAACGTGGAATAGAATCCATGGGCCTTTCTTGAGAATGGTCAATGGAGTATCGATGATGTTCCCATCCAAACAAAACCCATCAATTTTAGACAATTGTTTGATGTAGATCACTCCACTACTTCAGATGATCTATTAGCTAATCATGTGCCTCATTTAAGTGAAAATTGCAAAGGTTCTCTCACAACACAGGTCCTTAAGGATGATGTGAGGAGGGTCTCCTTTAGTATGAAGTCTTAAAAAGAGCTTAGCTTCCGAACCATATATTTGTAAACACTTTTTGACATCTTGTGCACACGACTTTCATAGTAGGTTTATTAATGCTTCAATTGTGGAGACATTAATTGTTCGCATTCCTTAGAAGAGTAATCCTTAGTGTTTCAGTTAATCCTTAGTGGTTCTATTAATCCTGAAAGGATAATATTAGGGGTGGCAAAATAAATCATGCCAAGATAACAAATCATTAGAGAAAAAAATTATCAAAAAATAATAACAAATGCACCTGGTGCATTTGTTAATGAATCAAATATAATCCATTGCAATCTCTAACACCAAGATATCTCCTTTCCTATTTCTGATAGCGGCAGAGAGGCTGAATATGTTGATGAAATCTTTGTTGATGCTGGTTTATTTCGTGGTTATAATGTGGGGCAAAACGATCTGATGTAAATCACTCGTCTTCAGTTTGTAGATGACACATTAATTATTTGGGGAAAAAGTTGGGTCAATGTAAGGTTTATGAGGATTTTAGAAAAATATCTTGAGCTAATTGTGACTATGTTTGTTTAGGGAAGGAGGAAGGAGGGTTAAGTGTTAAGAGGTTGAGAAAGTTTAACTTGGCTTTGTTAGAAAATTGGTATTGGAGGTTGCTTGTGGATAAAGAGGAGTTATGGTATAGACTTTTGTTGCCTATATATAGAGAGGAAGGAGGACACTTAAAGAAGGGTGGGAGGAATAGTTCTGCTTGGTGGCGGGTGATGGTGGATATCTGTGATGGTTTGGAAATGATAGTGGGGAGCTGGTTTGATGATAATATTAGAAGGGTAGTAGAAGATGGTGGTAGTACATATTTTTGGACGAACAATTGGGTGGTGTCCCGTTAAGTGCCAAGTTTAATCCGTTGTTTGACTTGGATTAGGGGGAGAGATGTGAAATCGGATGAGGAGGTTGTTTGGGTGGGAGGAGGACCTTGTTAGGGAATTTTTATTTTCTTTATACATAACATTATTTTTGCATGAAAATGTTTCTGATTGTTCGAAATGGTTACTTATCCAATTAAAGGCTATTTTGTAAGCGGAGTCTATCTGTTGCTCAAAGCTACAAACAACTTGTGGACCGGGTTTCGATTGTTAATATTTGGTATAACCATGTTCTGTTGAAGGTTTCATTATTTTTTTGACGCATATTCCGCAACCGTTTACCAACAAATGATAATCTTACGCGTCGGGGTGTTATTCAAGTAGAAGCTAATGTTTGTGGCAGTGGGTGCGGCTTACGGGAGACGACTGGCCATCTCATTTTATGCTATAATTATTTTGGAGAATTGTGGCATCTTATTAAGAATTTGTTAAACATCTGTTTGGTTGATACATTTCGAGTAAAATATCATTTTGTGCAGTTTGGCCAGACATGTTTTCCTCGCTTAACTTATTCTTTCTTGAAGAGTTGAAGTTGATATGATTTTAATGTGTCTTGTCCGGAAGGAAAGGAATATGATCTTCAATAGCAAAGAAACAAATTTGAATCAAATGCTAGATAAAGTCATTTTCGTGGTTGAAGGCAAATATGAATACTTTTGCTTTTGATTATCATGATCGATATTGTCAACCTTTATCTTGCATGGAAATCACTTTGTAATTAACTCTCCGTGACCTTCTTTAGCATACCTTGTTTGGGATAGGCCACTTGAGTTGTTTTAATATATTCAATTTTATTTATTCAAAAAAAATCTCAAAACTTGTGTAGTCAATGTTTAAAATTGTAAAAAAAATTATGTTATCTTTAAACAATTGATTTTATTTCCTTAACAAATGCCTAAAGATATTATTTAGGATAGTTTTTTTTTTTTTTGGAAAAAAAAAGAAGCATAATTCTATTTTACAAGAAAATGTAACTAATACTCTTAGACACTAATTAAAATAGGCTAGTGTTTTTTTTTACATGGATTGGTGTTTTTTTTTTTGGTTACAATTTTATTTGTTTGTCTGTTTTTTTATTGAACTGTGAGAGAATATCGATACTCTTTGAGTGATTGATGGAGTGAAAACGATTCCTGCGTGATGTGTGTGAAGTGTAACGGTCACACACCAATATTTTGTTGATTTTCCTGAAATTCAACACGAATAAAAAAAATCCACACAAACACAACGGTAATAAGCAACCAAAGGTAATAATATCGTGTTTACGACCCAAATAAATGTCATCATTCATTCCCACATAGTTCAAAAGGAAAGAGTCACAATTTCCTTTTGCCTTTCCATACACACAAAAAATAAAATAATTACAAAAATCAATCACAATAATAAATTAACCAATCTCAGAAAGTGATATTGCAGGCTTACCAACACTCGAAATAACAGCTATCTTCCCACTCATCAACCTCCTTAGCCGGTTAACCGGTAAACCCTTCAACTTCAAAGTTCAAACACTCAAAAAAGATTTTATACTCACAAAACACCGTACACACTACACAGTATATAAAACACGTTCTTTCATTGTGTAGCATCAAAAAAACACAACCACCAACGAGGTTCCGGTCCCATTACCATTTTCATCTCTTGAAATTCGTACAATCTTAGAAACAAGGGTGTCGTGTTAAAACGCAGATAAACCTCGCCGTTTTGTTCTGACACAAAATAAAAAGAGCATAACGACGAATCAAAACGCGTCTTTCAAAAATCAAAACCAACAACTGTGCTTGTTTTAGTGACTGTCACTCACTTCTTTCTTTTTAATTTCAGTTTCACATTTGGATCTGATTCCTAAGCCGTAAGTTCCAATTCTCAACAATCCTCTTCTCGACTTTCGACTTTTGTTGACTCAATTTTCTCTTATATTCGCAGATACAATTCAAATTCAATCCCCGGTTGAATCTGAAGCTGAACCATGGGAAAATCAAGCAACAATAACAATAGCAAGGAATGGACGATCTACGGAATGGAGCAATGGCAAACCCTAATTTTCCTCTTATGTCAAGCAATTTTATTCTCAGTATTATCAGTTCTCTATCTTGTTTACTTCAATCCAATTTGTAGTTTCTTTGAAAGAATAATCTCCACCGCCGCCGTCGCCAGATTCGCCGCCGGATTCACCGGCTCAGTTACAGCACTCTCTGCTGTATGTCTCTTCTTCGCAGCGGCGAATTTCTTTTACTCCGCTGTCCCTCTTCACTACGACATGGCTCAGCGGATTGTCTCCGCCGTACACGACTGGTCTTCGGTAAAACTCGCTCTTGATTTAGGCTGCTGCGGCCGGGGAATCCTCTTAAACGCCGTAGCAACACAGTTAAAAAAAGAAGGAAGCTCCGGCCGTGTTGTCGGTTTAGACCGATCGAAGCGTACAACACTGTCCACGCTTCGATCGGCTAAAATGGAAGGAGTTGGTGAATACGTCACTTGTCGCGAAGGCGACGCGAGACGGTTACCGTTTCCTGATAACTACTTCGATGTGGTTGTTTCTGGTGTGTTTGTGCATACTGTAGGGAGAGAGTATGGACAGAAGACAGCGGAGGCGGCGGCGGAGAGGATGAGAGCGGTGGCGGAGATGGTAAGAGTGATGAAACCTGGTGGTGTGGGTGTTGTGTGGGACCTAGTGCACGTGCCGGAGTACGTGCTAAGGTTACAAGAATTGAAGATGGAAGATGTTAGAGTTTCAGAACGTGTTACAGCTTTCATGGTTAGTAGTCACATTGTTTCGTTCAGAAAACCTAGTCAGCATGTGCACGGACCCGCTGAGGTTCGCTTGGATTGGAGATTATGCTGACGTGGAATTTAATTCTCACCATATACCAACAAAGAAAATTATATTATGATCATATTATATTGTTAAATATTTTTTATTTTATATTATATAGTATGATGAATATCTAAGGTAAAGTTATGCTGGGGAGGCGAAGTCGAACCAGATGTTTAGAATGATATGGTTTTTGTAAATGTAGTGATGATTTTATATGTAGCAATGAAATTGTATAACTATATGATGTATATTAGTCAGAATATGGTACTTGGTTTTTATATATGTTTCAATTTTTGTGTTTTAATCATGTGTTCATGTAAGTAAAATTAGTATGAGGAATGCTTATTAATTGTGATTAGAAAGGATTTTTATAGAGATATTTTGACTAGATTCATTTGTATAAATTGATGATAGTTTTGCTAAGTTTGAGGACTAATAATGTGAAATTTTGATTTTGTCTTGATTTTGTTGTTGAACTTGAATCTATGCCTTAAAGTCAGATTTTGATTTTTGTTTTTAGTTTTATGGTTGAATGAATATTCCCCTTGATTTAGTTTGAGTCTGTAATAGTTATTTTTTGGGCCCTCAAAAGAAAAAAACAAATAGAGGATATTGTACAATAATCAGTTAAAGTAATGCAACTTGAATTTTCTAGTACTTGGTTTGCAGCTTGATCAAATTGTCGAAATTTGACTTGATCAATTGAAAAGCTGTAGATCTGTGTTTGTTTTTATAATATTTGTACATTTTTATAATGTTATTACAATAAATAAATGTGTGTTTATATATTTTTTATAGCTGCAATTTTTTCATCAATATTGGTAATGAAGGTAGATTTGATTTGTGGAGTAAGAAAAGCTATAAATTGTGGTTGAATAGTGTGGCAAAAGAACAGGAATCGGGAATTGGGGTTTAAGGTAAATTTCATCAAAATTGGAGTAAGAAAAGCCATAAATCATGGTTGAATTGTAGGCAAAAGAACATGGATCAGGAATTAAGGAGGGATGGGAATGAGTGAAATGCTTTTTGAATCTTAGGCTAGTAAATGTCATTGTCGTATTTATTATTTGGGTTTTCGAGTTTCTTCCCTCCATGTGAGGATTGATTTTATTTAAATTTTAAAATAAAGTTGAAAGGAAATAGTGATAAATAGATGGGAAGAAAAGTAGTTTGTAGTTAGTGATATTTCTTTCTAGTACGGTTCAACTTTGTGGACATTATGAGTTGAAATGATGGGGGTAGAATTGTGGTGGTGACCCTTTAGAGAATGGAAAGTCATAATCAGAGATTATAGATGATGAAGCTTCAACAACGTGAAGGACGAGTTTGTTAGAAGTTTACATCTCATGCCTTAAAACAATTGTTAATAGTTGAAGAGATGTGAAATTGTTTGTTAATGGTATTGAACCAAATTGGTATGCAATAAATTAACACTAGACACAATTATAGATTTGATTGATGCGGTCATTTAACTTTGGTGAGTATATGTTTTTACCAATTTTGATGAAATCTTCTAAATTACTACTTGTTGGTATGTAATTATAGTCCATTTTTTATAACAAATATTATTAGGTTGAATGTCAAGATTTGATGCTTCATTTACTTGTGAGAGTGTAAGATGAGTTGCTACTTTATTTATAGGCAAAATATTAATTAACGAATATTGAAAGTACACATATGGTTGGGATACATGTCAAACATTAATTGATTTTATAAAACAAAAAAAAATCCAATTTATGTTAACTTAGTTCGATTGGTAGAAACATTGTTTATTATATGCAGATGCTAGAGTTTTAAATTTCGGACTCCCTACTTCTCTACATTTAAAAAGTGTTATCCTTAACCTCAAAACTACTTGACAAAAAATAAAAGATATCCGGCATTAATTTGAAAAAATATGTATTTCAAATCCTTCTCAAGTTCTTTAGTTAAAAACTACATTAAAATGACTGAAAAACTAACTCAATTAGTAAGTACTTATATTGTTATACCGGATATCTTCATCATCAAAGTTTAAATCTAAAATCTTATAGTTAGGTGTCTTTGTTTTGTTGATGCTTGCCACTTTTCTGCCAAAAACAACATTTATTAAAACAAAGTTGTACTAAAATTTATCCTTTTTGACGTTATGATGACCTTAATATCTAGCTGCACAGCAACCTTTCCCAGGACCACATGGTGCATGTGCCACTCTAATCCTGACACAAGAGAATGGGTATGGGGCCATATGCTACTATCCAAGAATCAATGATCATTTGTGACTCAACATTTAAGAGGCCATGTTTTCCTTTGTTAGGTTTAAATAATGTGAATATCTCATTTTATTCGAGGTACTAACATTTTCAGATTTATATATCACTATAGCATGAAATCCGGATCATGCACATCCTAATTAAATGCAGGGATAAGAATTCTTGATCCAGTGATAATCATAATTTAGGACATCTGAAATTGGGAATGCAGCCATCTTTGTCCTATTGATTTTCTGTCATCCAATTTTCTTTAAAATGGAATATTTAAGTTGAGTTACTAAGTTAGTATCTTAAGAGTAAATATTATTATTTAACTATTTTTCAATAATGTATATTTTTTTACGGGTATTTTTCTTTTCAATATTGTGTCAAGACAATGCAAGTATATTTATTTGAAGGAAATAAACTCACGTCATTTCATTAATGAGTAAAGAGACAATACAATGTATTTGCCCAGAAACATAGACAGTGCAATGTGAAGAATAATAAAAATTCAACAAGCTAAGTGATAAAGAGAGTAATCTTTTCAGACTATGAAGCAACTTTAGTTTATTTGTCACCTAATAAACTTCGGATTAAAATTTAGAAACAAGGTAGAAGAGTGATATATTACTTAATAGAAAGATGCTAGCAAATGCCTGTTAATGTATTACGGGGTGGCTTTCAGGGTGGATAGGAGGGGCCATAACCCAGAGCACCATTTATTTAGGAGTATCAAAATTATTATTTTTATTTAGCAGTTAATATATATAGTTTTTTTTAATTCGTTTTGATTAATTTTATTGAAAATATATTTTTAAAGAACTGTGATTATAAATGGGTCTTTTGCAACAAAAAATGCAAAAAAAATTAAGTAATTAAAAATGCACAACTTTATTGTTTCACCTACGGCACCAAAAATCATAGAATCGTTTGTGGTATAGTATGTTGCCAAAAGTAATAACAAAAATTAACTTTTGTAAAATAAGAAAAACTTATAGTTGTCCTTATCCACCCCTCTTTTTCTTCTTCATCCACTCATGAGGGGTGATTTAGGGCCAATTTATGGTCCAAAACCCCCTCCAAATGATAAAATGTCATTCCTTTTTGTTTAAATAAATGATACTTTTTACATATATTTAGTTTTTTCTTTTGTAAATTCACCGTTTTAGTGCGACATTTGGTTTGTTTGTCATTTTGGTACGACGTTGTTTTGTTTTTCGTCTTGTAGTGGCATCCTTTCAGTTTAGATCGATTATTTAACTCTGATTCAGTGCATATTCAATAAATGACTTTGGAAGCATAACTATTCTAAACACTTTAATTTCATCATATTTGTAGGTTTTCTCATTGTAGACAGTTTGTCGCCGTATATTATTAACTTGAATGTTGTAAGTTTGTTTGCATATTCATCCTATTTGATTTAACGATTTTGAATTTGTGCTGTTCCAAATATTTTATATCAATTTGAAGACAGTTCCGACGCAACTATGCAATCTAAGCGACAGATCATCAATGAGAGTGATACATCAACATAATTTATGGGAGAACAAAAAAATTCCAATATTTGTTATATAGGGGGATTAAAAAACTGATTTTAGAATTAGGGGATCAAAAGTTCAATTTATTCAAAATAGGAGATCAAAAGTGCATTTAAGCCTAAATAATATTTTTAAAGAGTTTAATTTTCATGCAATGTTAGTTTAAAAAACTTTTTAATGATATGATGTTTTTGTGTGTAAGCTATGCATCCTCTTTGCACAACTCTTAAGACTAATTTGTGGATTCTCAAAACTGTATTCGAACTTAGAATCTCTGTTTAAATTGGAAGAGATTTTTTACCATCTCGTCTTAAATATATGAGTTATGTTTGATTTTTTTTTTACACAAATAAACGATATTCATTCATTCAAATTGATAGGGTACATCAATACAATACAAATCCAAAATCGTTAAAAACAAAAAGGATGAATCTGTGAACAAACTCACAACATCCATATTAATAGCATAAAACGGCAAAGTACCTATGCCTACAAATATGACTATATTAAAGTCTTCGGAATACTCATGTCTCCGAAACTGCAACGTTGACGACGTAAAAGTCATTGATCGGATCTGCACTTGCTCAAAGCTAGTCTTTCAACCTTGAATCAAATAAACATCGTACTAAGACGGGAAAACAAAAATACACCGCACAAAGACGGAAAATCAAAATAAACAGAGCCGTGCAGAGACGATGAAATCACAAAAATAAACAAAAGAAAACTGAAAAATATGTGGAAATCACTTATTTAATTAGGATAGAAGGATCAACAACTCGGAGGGGGTGATTTTGGGTCATCCCCCCTCCCCCGGTAGACAAAATTACACTACCAATATATATGAATTAAATTCTCTTTAAATTAGAGTCACATTCTCATTACAAGACAGAAAATCATCAATTTCAACAGAGTTCACGATGAGATTTAAATAAACTTATTAAAGGTTGATACATATAAATGATGACAAATCCAACTTGTTCATCATTCATTGAAAGTGCACAATAGAGGTGGAGTACATGGTATCACATTTCAGTCCTAGTCTTTTCTTTACAAAAAAGACAAATATTAAGTGCCTAAAAATTAGAAGTGAAACAAAGTGGATAAGGTTATGGGTTCGAACAATTTGGTGTTTCAACTTGCAAAACACCAAGCATTGATCATGCCAATGACACCAACGTGTGCATCAGGCCATTACCTCATCTGGTTAACTTGCCTAATGCCAACAAAAACAAAAATCCAAAACTATATACTATCAAGGCACATATTTCTAACTTATAGCATTATTACTAGAAAAATAAAGACTTGACAAATACTTCATAAGGACGTGAATTAAACTTCTGTTACTAGCGTGAGAATTTATTTATTTGACAATTTATAAGTACTTCTACAAACGCTCCTTTAATTTGTTTGATCCAAAGAACTTTTAGAATCTAACTCATCCGATCTTTCTTCTATATATAAAGAAAAACTATAAACTAACTTATAGTGGATAATAAATCATCTATAGTTTGAAAAACTGTTGTCAGATGTCTTTATCACAAAAAATTAATCCGCTAAAATTAATTAAATGTTAGACAAATACCCTTTACTTTAGATCAAGTGTAAAAATCTAGTCATGGTCAAGGTCCAAATTATGTAATAAAATTAAATGCATTATAAATTTAGTCCTTAAACTAGCGCTCTCTCTTCATGTTAGTACCTAAACTATAGAAAATTTGTGCTTATGCGATCACAATTTCACATTGATATAGAGACTTCCGAAAACCTTAACATTAATGTTGCAATTGCAATCATGATTAAGGAGTATAATTCATAACTATATGAAGCTATATGAGTCTATGTCTTGAAAAAATAGAGACAAAACTAGTATCCACAATAATGTAACTTGGTTTATCAAGGAAATATATAAAGAATAGATTAATACTAACGTGCTTCCTTGACTATCTTTTGTCAAAGTACAAACTACTAATGACAAGGGTCCTAATTGATTATCTCTACAGATGCTACTTACAACTAATTTTAGCATAATTTAGTAAGCATAAGAACTAATTAATTGTATATTATTCTGTTGTTGGTCATCTTATTTTATTGAGAATGATATGCTGAATAAAGAAACACGTAATAAGTCAAAGTATCTTTTTGTTTGCCTTAGTCAAATTATCTTTGATAATTTGTAATAATAATATTTGAAACTTGAAGTTTTTTTTTTTTACAATGAAACTTGAAGAAGCTAGGCTGTGTTGTTGACGCTTCAATATAATTTTAGCCGATTAATTTAGGGACAATTATTTTATGTTTAGGTATTTATTATAGTTTAAGGGCAATATGTGATTTATATATGATGTTTAGGTATTATTTTTTTGGGTTAATTAAGTTTTTAGTCCCTATAAATATTCACAGTTTTGTTTTTAGTCCCTACAAAATAAAATCACACTTTTTAGTCCCTGTGACATTTTCCTTAAGCATTTTAGGGTCCAAAAATGTTGATGAAAATTTTTAACGGGGACTA
>Ga0315915_1004408_pt1 | contig 17798 bp, 8 predicted proteins | sample MpolbnodulesMG_FD_207738 | JGI IMG/M metagenome (GOLD analysis project Ga0315915, IMG submission 207738) | Medicago polymorpha root nodule microbial communities from Los Angeles, California, United States - branched nodules | ecosystem: Host-associated > Plants > Roots > Nodule | place: USA...
TCTTTCTAAATATTATTTTCTCTCACTCTTTAACCGACTAACCAATCCATCTACTTTCCTCTTATTTATTCTCTCAATAAACACGAATAATTAAATTAATAATATCAAACAAAACAATACTATTACTACTATTAATATTAATATAATTTAATAATAATATTAATAAACTAATATTAAAAATCGGGGTGTTACACCCCTCGTCCACTTTCACTCTATTGGTGCTTAAGGGCTAACACATATCTTTTAAACATGATCCACTCCTTAGTTTGTCAAGATAAGCGAGCTATATCATTAGAAGTAAAACTTCTAATGGTTTTCTTTAAAACAATTTATCGGAGCAAAGCACGGGGCTACAACTTTATATATCGCTAGCAATTAATAAATCATAACCTTACCATGTTTAAACCACTAGAGGGGATTTAGCTCATGGTGTGCTGAACCATGGAAATGGAAATGAAGATGGAAATAAATGAAAATATAAAAAACTAAATTAATAGAATAGATAGAGTTGTCACAAGATTACAATCCTTGAAGGAATAAGGTGAGCCAAAGTATCACCAAGTAAACTACACTAAAAACTCTAGAATTTAGCTATCATGCTCGTGTATGGTAGACGATGATATGGAATAAGATCTCTAAAGTTGTTAACCCTAGCCGTAACTTGGACCTTTAATTCTCTCACAATTGTTGGACAAATGGACACTAACACATGAGTGTCCTTTTATAGTACAAGACCACCTACTACAAGTTGTACTCTTTGGTCATTTTGTATGGGTTGTCCTTATCCATCCATCCTTATCCAATCCTACCTACCCATTGGAATATCTTTTTATTCTTCCAAGGATTTTAATCATTGGGGATAGCTCATATTCTTCCTCATTAAGCAATGGATAGACTGACCCACACAACCGTGCTATGTACCACCCGTCAGGACGCTGCAGCTCTCCACATCTTCAGCTATACATCTTCAATTCACGTGGTAGCTTCCCACATCTTTAGAGTCATTCCTTAATCTACATCATCAAACAACATAAGCATTACTAGCTCCAAAGTACTAAAAACACTTAAAACTATAAAATCCTAAAATAGACACTGATTAGATGTTAAAGACAATGTAATCACTCAATAACTTATCCGATATAGGGGTTAAGTGCAACGTGATAACCAACTTATTTTCCAGTTATCAAGCACTAGAGTGTCTGTACTCGCACCCATACCCATTCAAATTTGCAGGTAATTACTCGAGCCCACGCCATACTCAACAATGCAAGTATTTACCCGCCTATCATGGATATTTTTTGCAGATGCCCATTAGGCTTGGGTTCAATTGTCATCCCAAACGTCAATCCATTCTAGTTACATAGTCATCAAATCAACATTTTCTAATTGCCAACAAGGATTTTATTCCATTCCCCAAAAATAATCATTTCAAATTATCACACATTTAAAGGAGCAAAATAGTTGTGCATATAATTGGAAGTTTAAAATCCTTTGATTTCTTTTGTTTTTTGTCGTAAACATTGTTTCCTCCGCGTACACAACTACAATGACTAATCTCTAGAGTCTTGTTGGACCCAAACAAGCGACCAACTCTCCCTAAGAGTTTTAACGTTGCAGCATGCCCAAGGCTGAAGTCAAAGTTAAGACTTTAGTTAAACTAGAAGAGACATGCGTTATCTAATCTAAGTGTTCTTGGGATTTCCACTTCCGTGCCATTAGGGCGCGCTATGTCATGTGACATAGCCAATAAGAATGTGCCACGTGGCACATCAGATTTAAAAAAAAAATGACACTTTGCATTTTAGTATATATTATATTTGTTCACTTCGCTTTTCCTTTTCGGTTTATGTTACTTCTTTGGTCTACTCACGTCACTTTTTCATACTTACCAATGACATTATGTTCATATTTATTTTTAATTTTGTTAAGCTTTCCAATTGTAGTTTAAGTTGTTGTAATCATTGTATTTTATATTTTTGTGTATATTTTAGACTGGGTGTCAAAATGTCGTTGGCCCAACATGTAGTGTTCGAATAACTTATAATACTTCTCTAATTTATGACTACAATGGACCTCACATGCGCTTGGCTGCACCGAAACACTCTTTGTCGATAAAGATGATTACAGAAAAGCTCTGTTTTGTAAAGGAGGTTATCACCACTTTCATTGGATCATCTATAGAGTTCTCTCTAAAATCTCTATGTAACCAGACTGTAATTTCATGGAGAACTACCTCTGTTGTGAACTGGTATCGCTCTGTTGTATTGAAAAACCTCTTGTATACTTTACTAGTATTGCATATACATTGATATAGTATAAACTGGATGGTTGAAGCTAAAAGAATGGGAGTAACTTCATTGCTTACTTCGATTAATCACGAATTTATAAATGTAATTGTTTTTCAGGGTTTTACTGATGGAGTGACCAATTACTTAATTTTATTGTGTTTTCTATAATTCATAAAACTTACGCTATTTTGATCAATAAAAATGAAACCACGTTTAGAAATGGCCCATTTTACTTTCATAAAGTTGCATTTCTTGTCTTGGCACAGGGATGACAATAATCCTTTGGATGAGGTACTATAGCGCATATTCCCATACATGTGTTTCTATTAAATCCCCATACATGAGCTCATACTCTCGTGAGAACCAAGTTCGGTGTCCGTTCCCATATCTTGTGGGTATCTAAGTGCCTGTATTGACGGCCATTACCTGCACTTTCACAACAAAAAGTTAATAAATAACAAAAAATATCACAACATAATTAAAATATGATCCAAATTCTTTGAAATCAATGTATAAAATATTACATATCATATTATTGAGTAAATAAGCAATTACCCTTCTGAAATTGTAAGTTTCGTCAATTATCCCCCTTAAATTAACAAAACTTCAATTACCCCCCGAAATGCACAACGTTAATCAATTTACCCCCCTGAAGTTTTGCAATTATGTGCGAAATGCCCCCTGAACTTGAAAATTTATATTTTATTTATGTGTAATGAGAACTATTGTTGTTCTATTTTATTTATTTATTTGGGGGGAAATAGGATAGAAATGTAACATAGTGATTTCCTTGATGATTGATTTATTAAATTTAATATGGAGAAGTGAATGAATGATACAATCTTAAAAATAGGAACTAATTTGAGGTTTGGTCTTTTCTTTTTCATATTGCATGTCATATTAAAGGAAAATGCATAGATCTTAAATCTTAGACTATGTGAACTATTTGGGAAATGGAAAGCCTTTATATTATTCTATGAAGTGTGATTTATGCTCCAAGGTTCTTGACTTGTTTTAGTATCAAAATGAAAACGTGTCATGTTTTATACAGGAAAATTAGTTCACATATAATTATGTACTAATCTTGTTCTTGTCTTGTGAAGGTGGTGCACACTCCTTAATTGTGACTTTGTTTCTCCTTATTGCTACTCATGCTAAGCCTAAGCCTGGTAAACTCAAAGTGATGAGTGTGAATTCTCTCAGGACCGTTGTAAAAATAACCATTATTGTCACTTTAAAAAATACATATTTTTCCCTTCCCCATTTTAAAATAAAAAAATAAAAACTATGGGAAAAGCAAACAGGTATAAGCCTATTTTGATGTATATATGCATGTAGTTTTTCCAAACTCCAAAATTAATAGTTAGCTTTAATATTTAATTGTTTGCCTTTAAGAAAAAAATAATATAAATTTTTAAGTTTGGGGGGCATTTTGCACATACGTGCAAAACTTCAGGGGGTATTTGCAAAACGCCATGTTTGCTAACAGAAAAATTTGAAACATCTAAAATATAAAAAAACAAGTGTATATTACAATAAATATCAAAGACATAAAATCAATTAACCAACTTTAATATTAAATAACATTATTGGTATATTACAATAAATAATGTTATTTAATAACCTAGAAACATAAAGCCACTTATTTAGTAGAATATAACTGTATTTTTCCATCTCTTCCCTTTCAACTTTTGCCAATCGTTTGTCCAAATTATAAAAACAAATCATCAATAAAGTCACACATTTTCAATGATTCAAACCAACCTATTGTTGAAAAAACAAAAACCTGCAAAACCAAATAAACTAATAAATGACAAACAAATTAAATGAGTGAGATCAAGAATCTGCAACAAACTCTTTATCTTTTATTTTTATGTGTTGTACTATCGCTGCATTCAGACTCTGAGTCAGAATCTACAACATCAGATTCTGACCAAGTTTTTATAAACACTTATAAGAAGAATTCGTCAAAATACTCACGCAATTCAACCCCCTTCTTGAGTGAAGAATAATTGCCAAGGTTTTTTAAGTTGTAGAGAATGGGTTTTGGGCATTGGCACTGTCAGTCTCATAACTCCAGAAGGGTTTGAATATTGTGTTTATTTTTATGGCTCTGTGAATGTTAAAGATGAAAGAGTCGTGATGTTTGATTTTGAGAAAAACCCATAAACTCAATTGGTGCAGAAGACGTGGTGGAGAGTTTATGTTATGAGTTTATATTATATGAGTTTATGGGTTAAAGGTGGTGGTGTTGGATTTTTTCTCGTGGGTTGTGATGGTATGAAGTTCATACGATTAAGTACGTGTTTGGTTTCCCGACGAGAAAGGTGTAACACGAGTCTATCCTCTTCAAAAGCACTTTCATGATGTTTGACTTCTCTTCACTCTTCTGCCGCCGTCGTATGTTTGTGTAAGTTGAATCGATTTTTAGTGAAGTTGTTATTCCTAGTTTCTCCAAATCAATTTTCATTACTGTAAGCTAAAATTGCCTACTCCTACTGGATCAAAATCTTGTTTTTTTTTTGTGTGTGGGTCTTTTATAGAAAAGTTTCATTACCTTATAAATAGTTTGTGATACCAATAAGAGCATTCTGTACTGATTTTGAGCTAATTTGTATTGGTTATTATTATTTGATATTGGTTAACATTTGTCAGTACCTATGTTGTACTCATCTCTCTACTTACCTTTGACAATAGCTAGCACTCATTGCAAAATGAACTATTGGAATGAAGCATCAAATGAAGACGAATATATTTTTGAACAAGCTTCTTTAGTGGTTGCACTAGTGGGTGAGTATGCCGTAAACCATGTATGTAAAGAGCCATGTAGAACTAGTGAGCTAACAGGGCATGCATGGGTGAAAGAAGTATTGCAAGGGAATCCCACTCGTTGCCATGAGATGTTTCGAATGGAAAACATATTTTTCATAAACTTTGCACTAATTTAGTTGATCATGGTTTAAAGCCCACTAATTGCATAGGGGTAGAAGAGATGGTTGCAATGTTCTTACTTGTTATTGGACATGGGGTAAGTAATAAAATGATCCAAGAAAGGTTTAAACACTCGAGAGAAATTGTAAATAGACGTTTTCATGATGTGTTAATTGCTTGCTTGAGTCTGTCCATCGAATATATAAAGCCTAAAGATCATTTGTTCCGTGATAGTCATGCAAAAATTCAAAGTGAGCCACGATATTGGCCCTTTTTTAAGAATGTCATATGAGCAATCGACGGTACGCATATTCCTTGTGTGGTTGGTGTTGGCGACCAAACTAGATTTATTGGACGAAAGGGATATCCGACACAAAATATAATGGCTATATGTGACCGAAACATATGCTTTACTTTTGTTTTAGCTGAATGAGAAGGTACTTCCCATGACGCTCGTATTTTTTACCATGCTCTCACAAATGCAAATTTAATCCAGCTGTATTAATATTATTCTTTACAACTTATTTATTTGTATTGTTCTTTACAATTAATAATTTTATTTATTTTTAGGTATGTATTATTTGGTGGATGCTGGTTATCTAACACCGATGGAGTATCTTGGTCCATACAGATGTGAGTGTTATCACCTCCCTGATTTTAGGCGTTCTCATGAGTTTGAAAATAATAATGAGGTGAAGGAGTTGAAATAGAAGGAATGAGGTAAAGAAAAGGAAAGGAAGACTATGTGTTGGTGGTTCAATATTAGATTGAGTAAATGATCACTTTGGTCTCTGACTCTGTACCTCGTTGTCATAAAGGTTTTTGACTCATGATTAATTATAAAGTAATCCATGAATGTGCACTTCCCTTATCACTTTAGTCCCTGACGTTAAATAATTATGTTAAGTGATGATGTGACAAAAGTTTTATGATGATAAGGCATATGAGGTGTCACATAGATTAAAGTGAAAATAGAAAATGGTCACTTTGGTTCCTGAACCGAAAATCAACATCTCAGAAAATCAATATCCTGACCGAAAATCAATATCATCAAACTTGTCCTAATAAAGTGTTACTATTCGTCAAGAACTGTGTCATCTTTCTCAATGAAGTTGTTCTGTGGTTGCGGAAGACTTGTCGTTAGGTTCCTGACTATGCATACTTACTGTCAGGTCCCTAACAGTAAACACTTACTATCACCAAGGTTCCTGACAGTAAACACTTACAAACACAAAGTGGTATCATCAAATGCACATATAAATCACATATTTTCCAAAAAAGTAGTATATGCCAACATATTTTCCATATTTTCACGACAAGATTCATTGTAAAAAACTCGTAAGAATAATGATATCGAATATAATCTTATCACTAAAGCTATTATAGATTTGTACTACTGATTTTGTGCAGCACATTCATGAATAGTAAATTCAATCCACATTCATCTTTGGAAAATATGTGGACATATACAACTTCTTTTGAAAAATATGTGATTTATATGTGCATGTGATGCTAACACTTTGTACCTATAAGTGTTTATTGTCAAGAACCTAACTGACAGTAAGTATACATAGTCAGCGACCTAACATCAAGTTTCTCATAACTACAGAACAACTTCATTGAGAAAGATGACCCAATTTTTGACGAAGACACGTCGTTAGGACGGGTTTAGGGATATTAATTTTCGGGGATATTGATTTTTGGTTCAGCGGCCAAAGTGACAATTTTCTACTTTCACTTTAGTCTATGTGGCACCTCATACTCCTTGTCAGCATAAAACCTTTGTCACATCATCAATTAACAAAATTATTTAACGATATGGACTAACGTGATAACGGAAGTGCACATTCAGAGACTACTTTGTATTTAATCCTGAGTCAGAGACCTCTGTGACAACGAGGTGCAGAGTCAGAGACCAAATGACCATTACTTCTATTAGATTCTATGATCTTACATAATCTAAGGATCCATTTTGTTTCAAAATCATCAAGGGGTTAAAATTAAATAAATTGATAAAGTCCACGATGAACCACCTATAATGTTGGTTTATTTTAGACATTTTAGGTTAAATTAACGGATTAGGATCAAATTGACGAAATTAAAAGACCAAAACAAAACTTTTATTAATTAGGGAACCAACACAAAACTTAGAAATTAATTAAGGACCAAATATGTAATTTAGAAAGAAAAAAAAAATTAGAAGCACATGGAATGGATGGTTAATTTTTCAACCACCGCCACCTCATAGCCATTGTTTTCAAATCACTTTCTTTTCTCCTCCTCCGCGTCCTTCATCTTCCCCACTCCCACATTCTATTATAGTCCCCACACACTCCATCTCTCTCTCAATTTACCGTCTCTTCCTCTTTCTCTCTCTACTCTCCCATTACACTTCACTCTCTCACACTTCTATAAACTTAGCACCGTAACTCATTTGCATTTGAATTTGTATTTGCATTTCAATTTCAGTTTCATGCGCTGCTGAATCGGAGAACACCATAACCAGATCTGAACCACCACACACCAGATCCAACCACTTCACAATGGAGGAAGCACTGGAACTAGCACGGGCGAAGGACGCAAAGGAACGCATGGCAGGTGTAGAGCGTCTCCACCAAGTTCTAGAAGCTTCTAGAAAAACTCTAAGTTCCACCGAAGTTTCATCTCTCGTCGATTGTTGTTTGGATCTCTTGAAGGATAGTAGTTTTCGCGTTTCGCAGGGTGCGCTTCAAGCTTTGGCTTCCGCCGTTGTTCTCTCCGGCGATCATTTTAAGCTTCATTTCAACGCGCTTGTTCCGGCGGTTGTTGATCGGTTGGGTGATGGTAAACAGCCTGTTAGGGATGCTGCTAGAAGACTCTTGCTCACTCTCATGGAGGTACATTGCTTTGAATTGTATCTATTTGTTCCGCGGTGACAAAAGTTGATTTCGAGTGAGTTGTTAAGTAAAATTGATTTTGGTTAAAAGTGAGTTGAATGTAAAATGATTTATGTTTGGAGACTGGTAAAATTGACGGCAAATTTGAGTGTAAAAATCAATTATAGAATCAGAAGCTTCAATTTATGGATTTATGTTAGAATCAATTTTGGAGGCAAAATCAGTTATAGAAATTAAGTGAATGTTAGATTTAGAATAGTAGCTTTTTGTGATGTAGAGAATCTAGGAATCTGCGTTTGGATTAGGAAAGTGAAAAGTAAGTGTTTGAGTGACGAGGATGAAAAACTGATAAAGGTAGTTGTTGGTTGGAATTTGAAAAAGTGAGATCAGGAATATAACTTTGAGTGTGCGAAGAGGAAACTCAATGATATTTTAATTTAATCATAACATTTATACGCGAACCTTTCATTTTTCTAGCATTGGTGATCTCTTTTGTTTTCTCGAGGGGATTTTGAGTTATAACCAGTGCCAGTGAAGATGTTGTAAGGTTTCTGGCAATTGAAAAATGAAAAATCTGATGAGCGATGATCACCGATGGATGATTGTTTGATTATATGTGTAGTGGTTGTTGACTCTTAAAAGATTTCCTAGTTCTAAATCATATCGCGATATCTTAGATAAGAATTCTGACTTAAACCTTAAATCCTTATGATATCTCTGGGCTTTGTCATGCAGCCCTAGGCCATTGCTCGTAGCATTATGTTTTAAGTGTTGTTTAAGTGCAAATCATTGCACATGTGGTATTTAAAGCTTCATCATGATATTCTAGTAGGTTGGATTAACCAAAATTTTTAAAATGAAATCAAGAATTCTCAATCATTTTGTTTATTAGCCATGTCAAATCATTCTCAAGCCTGCTGGCTGTTACATGGTTAGAATCTATGATGACATTGGATACAACATGTCTTTCTTTGAAAAATATAGGGTATAGGATAAATAGATTTAGGGTGCATATATATAAAATATGAAAATTCACAAAATATAGTAAATGAAAATTTGAATATGGGTGAAAAAATGGGGTTTATATGTCTGTGGTGGGGGATAGGAATTAGGAGCTGAATGGGTGATATAAATTAAGCATACTCACTCATTTTGTTTATCAGTCATGCCAAATCACTCTCAAGCCCACTGCAGTTATACAGTTAGAGTGAATTTCAATGATCTGCTGGTAGTAATGAATATTATGTTCGTGCACTCTATATGATGTGCCTACCCAAAAACTTTTATCATAAAATATCCTTTTCCAAAATGGCATAGGTTTATGCTTTATAACAAGTTATGCTGGAAGCTATTTAATAGGGTCGACCCTTGCTATATATGTTGTACATGCTACATAGTTATTGGTTTGTTACAATTTTTTATGGGCCATTAGGATGTGATATATCGCCAAACAAAGGGAGTTTTTCGTGGAAGATATTTGTAAAATCTGAATTTGATTATCAAGCTCTTATTCTGTCTTGAACATTGCTTTTGGAATACCAATCTCTGCATTCCATAACAGTTAAAAGCTTCAACACACTTTTAATGATTCTGTGTGTAGTTTTGGCATCCATGAATCCATCAAAGTACACGTAGAATAGAATTACTGTAAATTTCGTAAGCTCTTTACAATGCCATTCCTCATCCATGCGTCCTCTTGGGCCGGTTTTTGTTGCAGTTTTAAAATACTCTCTGGTTATCCTTCAACTTCCTTTTGCTTTTCAGTTCTATTCTTCATCTTCTTATTATTGTCACTTATTATTATTGTAGGTTTCATCTCCTACAATAATTGTTGAAAGAGCGGGGTCTTTTGCTTGGACATGCAAAAACTGGAGAGTCAGAGAAGAGTTTGCACGAACCCTGACATCTGCAATTGGTCTATTTTCATCTACTGAACTACCCCTTCAACGGGCTATTCTTCCTCCTGTATGTTTGTTGGGTTTTACTGACAAGCAGTATAGTTTTTTTTTTTGTTATAGAATTTTTGAATGTGATCTAACTCTTCAAAAACTAATTGATGACAGACTTTGCAATTGCTGAGTGATCCCAATCCTGCTGTCAGGGAAGCAGCTATTTTGTGCATTGAGGTAAGCATGTCTTATCCCAACATATATTATTTGAAGTTTGAACTGGCTAAGTACTGCTTGCTTTGTTAAGTTGATACCAGTTACCCCAAAAAGGATTAAATGCAAATCAGTATTTTTCTTATCCAAATAAAGAAGAATGGAGTGCTAAAGTTCTGTGTAGTTTTTAGCTTAATGTTATGTTTATAAACACATTTATGCTGATGTGACAAATAATATCATTAACCACAATATTGTATATGAATATTAAGGAATGGGAAAAATGGAATTGGTTCTAGTAGAGTCCTAGACTGTATGACTGATTCGATTTCAGATTAACGGCATGCGTGAACTAAGATGTATATTTTAACTTCTACAGGAAATGTATGCACAAGCTGGGTCTCAATTTCGTGATGAACTTCAGCGCCACGACCTCCCTTCTTCTTTGGTAATGTTTAAATAAAAATTGACTTCTAGATTGCATTACTGTTTAAAATTCCATTCATTCATATGCATTTCACATCTGTAGTTTGGACATTTGAAGGTTCTTTTACATTTTTACATCTACTACTGTGAGTTTATAGTTCGTTTTGCACTGCACCACAATGGTTTCAGGTGAAGTATATTAATGCTAGGCTAGAGGGGATTCAACCAAAAGTTCAGTCTTCAAATGGTATTTCTAGTGGTTATATTACTGGAGAAATTAATCCTTTGAATGCTAATCCCAAGAAAAGCAGTCCAAAGGCTAAAAGTTCATCAAAGGAGACATCTCTTTTTGGAGGTTAGAATATTTGCAATATATGAATTTCAAATGTTTATATTCTAATTCATATTTTATTCATATATTTTCGATCTCTTTCTTTATGTCTGTCATTGTTATTGTCCAATAGCATTATAATTTGTTTTTAGTTATTACTAATTTCCTGCACAGTCCTGGAACATATTGCTAAATTTTGTGGTCAAAGAATCAAGGTGGATGTGTTGCTAATTAGCATCACTAATTTTGGGTGCATTATAAATTCCTTTCACATACTTTGTTTGGTACTGTTGAAATTGTGAGATTTTAGATAAAAGGCAAGAAAATGATAAGAAATATAATTATAGGGAAATATGCTTGTATTTTACTTGATTCAATACAACTGAATAAACACTAATCCCATAGAGATAATCTAAGATACATTACTGAAAACAGATTCTAAGGGATAAATTAACAAGATATTCTAGATTAATATGAAGACATTCTTAGATATTATTTTATATTCTAACAGATACCTTTAAAAAACGTTTTGTTATGCTGGTGTGTGGGACTGCTAGAGTTTTAACTTTTGATGATAAGGATGTTATTCCAACTAGCAGTATATATGATCATGAGTGTCTTTTTGTATGATTACCAATTATTGGAATTTTAGGGTATTTTAGCTAGCATGTTATTACACGTTGATTCTGTATGACTGATTTTAGTAATCAAATACGAAATATTTTAATCTTCGCTTAAATGAAAAATTTAGGAAGTAATGACTCAAAGAAGATAAAGTGATATAATTAAAAGGTATAAGTAACACCCAAAGTCATACATTTAATTTTTTTCCACATATTATACTGCTCTGGTTCTGTGTCTGGTCAGCTAAATATGTTATCGACACTTATGGTACCCTCGTTAGCCACAATTTCTCTGTATTTTTGTGCTTTACTAATATGTACTTTGTTTCTTGTTAAATATAAGCAGGAGAAGGTGATGTCACCGAGAAAGGCATTGAACCTATCAAGGTGTATTCAGAGAAGGAATTCATCAGGGAAATCGAGAAGATTGTATCTACCCTTGTACCAGAAAAGGACTGGTCAGTACGAATTACTGCCCTGCAGAGAATTGAACGTCTTGTTTTGGGAGGTTGGTGTTTCTCATCTTTTTAGGAGTGTATGTCGTATGCACAGATTTTATATGCTCAAATCCAATTTTAGCCCTTCTCTCTCTCTCTCTCTCTCTCTCTCTCCTGTTTAGGTACATTAGAACATTTGTCATTGTAAGGACATCTTTAACATGAGGTTGGTGTGAAGGATGCCTGTAATTATCTTAGATGTATTTGGTTTTAGTTTTTACTTGTAGGCTTGTAGCTATTGACTCGATATGTAAGTCTTTGTTGACTTAACTATTGCATCAAAGGGTTATGGAAATGAATATCCCATTGTTAACAAATAAAGAGGTAAAGTTGGGGCCATAAACCATAGGTATGTGGGTGTTTGAGGGGCACCATTCAACTAAATGTGAGTCCATTTATAGAGGTGTGGTTTTTGGATTCTATTTGTGCAAAGAAGATCGAGCTCTACATTAGTTGCATTTTAAATTAGTATATGATCAAAGCCAAACATTTTTTAAGTTTTATAATTTATTTGAGTTCTGTACTTTAGTAGTTTTTAATTATTTACATTGCAAATTTCACCAAAATGTTACAATTGAAGAAAACAACATTTTTTGTTTGTGGCATGAATTATCTACATCTTTTGAGTATGCTACTTTTCAGGAGCTGCTGATTATCCGTGTTTTTTTGGAGTTCTAAAACAGCTTGTTGGACCATTAAGCACACAACTATCTGATCGAAGGTCTACCATTGTGAAACAGGTGCTCTAACAGTCTCTTTTGTTTAAGATATTGTACTTGAAAACGTAGTACTGTGTTGAATTGCAAGTACAACATTCTGTTATGCAGATCCTGTTTTAGGAAATTGGGGAATATTCGTTGTTTGGCTAGGTAATAATACGTTGCTCAATCCTAGTTTGTTCAGTTACAATGCTATACAACATGGTATAATAGCCTCTATGACCAAGTGCTTTAGAATTTTCAATCCTTGCCGTCTCTAAATCTTGTTAACAAACAATAATTGAAACTAAACACAAGTGAAATGAGATTGTTGAAGTAGCAAAGGTTTTCACAAGAAGTGGGGTTTTCAATCCTTGCCATGGTATAAGAACCTTTATGACCAAGTGCTCTAGAATTTTCAATCCTTGCCATCTCTATAATCTTGTTAACAAATATAAATAAAACTAAAAGCAAATGAAATGAGATTGTTGAAGTAGCAAAGGTTTTCACAAGAAGAGGGGTTTGAATTGCGAACCTTTAAAATTTGAATAAAATTTGTAAACTATCTTGGTTCACCCTTAACATGGACCATGTCCAGTTCCCACACCCTTGTGAGTTTATCCACTATAATGTTGAGATACAACCATTCTCAATACACTTTCTTTGATCCACCTTAAATCTAAAGAGACTTTACAAACATAAAAGCTCAATCAAACACGAAGGAGTGACTCGAGGGTGGTTACAAGTAATGAGGTAGTGTTTGGGATCTTGCTTGTAAAAACTCAAATCTAGTTTGAGAAGCAATTAAGAACAACTCATTAGAAAATAATGATCCACTAAAGCTTTCTAAGAAAGCTTGAGTATGAGCGGTGAAATAAGAGTTTTATGATTTATAGACAGGAACAGATAATTGGTGATTTTGTGCTTGACTGTTACCCTTCAAGTGCAGCAACCACTTCTATTTATAGATGGAGGAAGCCTTCACACTGCCTTGCAAAATTACAGCCTTGTGCACGCAAACCAAGTCACCTTGTAACATTAGTTATTTATTTTAGCGTAAAAGCATGCCAAAATGTTATCTACTTCTGGCAAACATTCTCCAGTTATGAAGATGGTGGAACCGATTCAACCATAAAGCTTTGCGAAGTCTTTGCATGTCTGAAAAGTGTGTTATAAGTTTGTAAAAGTAGGTTTCCACTTTTGTACATAGCAAATGCATCTTTTTTGTCTTTTAGTACATCTGTCTTTGAGAATGTTGGAGTTCATACATGCTGACCTTCACTTCTATTACCTTCAGCTGTGGTCTAAATAAAATCACAATAGTGCTAGCACATGAACTTCTTCAAAAAAAGTGCTAGCACATGAACATGGCAGCTTGTCTTTGCATGGTGTCATTACTATATTCCCTTTGTAAAGCATCCTAAGAATGTTCTTTTATCTATTTTCATTCTTCACCATAGACGATTTCTTTAATCCAAAGAATCAGTGAAATTAGAGCAGTCAAAAAAGCCCCATTTACAAAAGCCCCATAAGCTGAGCCCTATCAAAGCCTTAAACTTTCTGGCCCCATGTTCAATAAGTTAATTTTTGGCCCCAGCCCACTATGTCATGTTTTTTTGTCGGGCTTAATTGAGGGGGCTTAGGGGCCCAATTTTACTCCTTCCATTTTTCACTTTTGCAATTGCTGTGCCTCCTTGATGAGGATCATGTGGAAGAACCACAACCTCGACAACCACCACGACGACGCAACCGCAACGGTACCACAACCTCGACAACCACCACTTTTGCGATTATGAGTTTTTCTTCAATTCCCAAAATATGAGTGAACCCTAAATTCCCAAATCAATTGGAACTCTAAATCGAACCTTCCACTTCTTCTGCGATTCTGCAATTTCCGTCTCTACTCTGTCATCACCTCCGGCACGATTCTGCGTTCCTTTTCCCTGCGTAAGCCTTCAACCAATATAGCTACTTCTGCTTATAGCTTTTGTTTACTACTTATGCTTATGGATGCTGCTTATTAGTTTTGGATGACAGAATACTCTATCGTAAAAGCATGGCAAATTATTTATTTTTTTGGAAAAGACATAGCAATGTTATTTACTTTATACTTATTGGAGTTTCAAGTATCCTAGTTTCAAGATGAATGAATCATTAGACACTGCATGAAAGTTACATATAGCAGCACCCACAAAAAGAAAATATTTAAGATGTGAATGACGAAGATAAATACAAGAAATTTACCTTTGAAGAAGAGTTATGAATAAGAGAAGAATGCACACAATAACAGTTTGATATTGCTATAGCAGTTTAAAACTGGTTTGTAAATAAGGATGTGAGTTTGATCCTTATGTTGTGAGGCTTTATATACCAGTTGAAAGACCTATTGTGAGGGACATTAATGTCTCTTTCCTTTTCCTGGTAATCTTCCAATGGTTTTCACTTGGGATTCTACATCTATACATTGCTTAAAAGATGTGGATAAAAATTTATTGCTACTGTTTCTCTTGTTATTATATATTAGAAATGGTGGGAAAGTTGGGTAAATATTGCATATTTACACGTTTTGTTCCATCTATTCTTTTTTCCCCCATCTTTAAGTGATTCCTATGTATTATTGAGGGGAACATATCCAGGGGAAACAAGGCTATATGAGCGGTAGTTGTTATGTGGTATACTGCAAATTTCCAATAGAATCCACCTTCAACCGCACCTATGGTTTAACAACAACACAAGTTTAACAGTTATTCAATTCTTTTGTAGTAGGCTTATACATAACAGTTTGATGCTAATAATTGAAATGTCATTCGAAGATTCATATCCACTATCAGTACTTTTTGTTTTTCTTCTTTACCAACTAGTATACTAAATTTTTTATTTTTTTTTAGGGAAAGTATACCAAATGTATGACTGCGATATTTGAATTGAATTAATAAGTCATCAATTTAGGCTGAGTTAAATTCTTTTAGTGTTTATAGGTGTTGTTTATAGGTGCTGCTTATAGCTTTTGATTCTGCTTATGATTATGTGTCTTATGCTTATCTTTTATTGTAGTATGGAGCCATCAATTAGTTTTCATTTTTTTTAAATTTTAGATTGTAATTTTGGTTGTACTTTATTTTGAGTCTAGTTTTTACATCGTAGATTCTTGCTTCAAAGTCAAAACGGTTGACATTAAATGTTTCAAAAAAATTGAAGTGAATGTTCTTTTCAAAAAAAAATTGAGTGAGCACTTATCATGATTTAAAAAAATTGTTGAAAAAAAATTTAGGGAAAAAAATGTGCATATCATGTTTAAAAAAAAAATGTTGAAAAAAAAAGTTCAGGAAAAATATTGAGGAAAAAAAAATTGGAAAGAAAAAATAAAGGGAAATGGAGCCAATTTTAGGCCCCCTTAATATGTAGGGCTTGCTATTTTGGGGCTTATAAAAAAAAGGGCTCATTCACTTGAAATATTTTAAGCCCTCATGTCAATAAGTTGGGGCTCAAATTATCAAGGCCCCATAAATTGACAGCTCTAAATATGCCGGTCCTTTCTCTAAATTCCTAAAAAGAAATATTAATAAAAAAAATTATACTTATTTGTTTGTATGTTACAGAGACAAATCAATATTTTATAATGAAAATGAGTCATTTAAGTTTAGAATATTTAATTGGTTTACAAATTAAAATGTGACTCATGACACAGTTCGATTGGATGAAGTTAGTATAAATAGTTTTTTTTTATTAAGCTCGAAAGGAACAAAAGCAAACACTTTTAGCAAAAAATTATGGTATTATATAATTGTAATTATAGGATATCATCTTTTTATCTTTATTTCAATCAAAATAAGGGAGTTTCACATATATCTAGGTTTTTTTCTTCTTCATGATTTTGTAACTCCCCAAATTTTTAATATTAATTTATCAGTATTATTATTAGTATAAATTGTTTGACATTATTATTTTATTATATTTTTATTTGAATTAAATCAATTTCATGCATGTTTGGGTGGGGTTATTTAGTTAATTGGGATAGAGATATTAGATTAATAAGGTAGTATGGTGGAGTTTAGCATGGGAAAGGGGAGTTGCTTCCCACCATAGGAAAGTTTTTTTCAACCTTTAGATTAAAGAGGAGTATTAATTTTATCATGGACTACCTACACCAAATTTTTTTCCTTTGTCTTTTACACACTTTTTTTTGTTTACACCAAATTGCTGTTTTGATATCAAAAAGTTCATAATAACACAAGTAAATGACCAAATTACCCCTAACATAAGTTAACTGCCTCTGGCTTTCCTGCACTTAAGTGCAGTTCCAGTTGTGATTTTACGTTTTTCGGTCGAAAAATCAAAATAAATCGAAACTTATTCAGAATTCTACGAAACTTTACGGTAAGTAATGTCCTTGACACACTTCTAAGCCAAGTCTCAACTCTAGAGAACTAAAAACATAAAGATTCTATTGCTGCATAAGACTCTCCCCACCCTGAACTAGAAAATCACCCAAACTATACCACAAATAGTTGTCCCTAAAACTTAAAATATTCCTAGTAACAGTTCAGAAGCTATCCCTTAACCACGCTCTGAACAATCTGCAAACACTTTAGAAGCCATACATACACCTAACCTTGAGATCATAACTGAATCAGTTTTAGAAGCTAACAACCAAACACACTCTGAAACCCTCAAGCATCACCTGAACCTATGGCTGAGGATGATAAAGAACAATTGTTTATCATTCTAAGAAGCATCAACTTCACAAAATTCCTCAACCATACAATCATCTTTCAACCTGAACCCCCTCCACCTCATCTTGAGCTGATAGAAATAAGAAACATTATTTTTAGTCAAGTTCACGAGCTCTTTGTAGATAAAATGAGATGCTCGGAAGGTGATGAGCAAAACCGCAAGTGTACGGTTTTACCGAAGTAGTAAAAATAGAGTATCGTTCCGACAGGGAGTTATGAATTTAATTAACTTTTAACAATGATTAGAATGAAAGTTATAAGAGTAAAAAGGTTTAGTTTTTGTTTTGAAATAA
>Ga0315915_1004409_pt1 | contig 17793 bp, 12 predicted proteins | sample MpolbnodulesMG_FD_207738 | JGI IMG/M metagenome (GOLD analysis project Ga0315915, IMG submission 207738) | Medicago polymorpha root nodule microbial communities from Los Angeles, California, United States - branched nodules | ecosystem: Host-associated > Plants > Roots > Nodule | place: USA...
AGACACGTGTCGTTTGACCCTACATTCATACGCTGTCTGACCCTGATCGATTTCTGATTTTTAGTGAAAAATTTGGCAGAAAGATATTTTAAAATACCTCATTTTGGGTTCCGAGTCGGACCCTCTTCTCTCTTTATTTTTTATTTCATTTTTAATTCCATCTTTTATTTAAGTTTTTTCTTGTTAATTTCCCTTAATACTTGACACAGTTGACCTTATTACGCATGCCAATGCATAATTTTGAGCTTAAATATCTTCAATAATATATTAGAAAAAAGTGTGAAAATTTGATATTTTGAAAATACTCATCGAGACAAATCTAACGACATCTTATACGATATTGTTTATCTTTGTATATTAATAGAAAAATATGGTCAAAGTAAGTTTGGTCAAAATTACACATTTTCAAATGAGTCATCTATTACGGGAGAGAGGGAGTAAAAGATATAACACCTAGAATCATGAAGATATTAGAAGCTAAAGCAATTACAAGAAACAAGACAGAAAACGTGTAAAGCCTTATTTGCACTTTCTAGGTATAAGAGTAACTACTTTGATCCTCAGTTAAATATAATAATAACAGTGCACTTAAATCACAACTAGTGAGGACTATTTCTAGACAATTTATGAAACCTAATTGCAATATGATATCTAAAAACTTTTCATGCTTAAATATCAGCATCTTCATCCTCAAAGTTAAATATTAAAACAAAAAATGTAAGTGCATTGAAACTCCTTTAACTACATGATAAAACCACTGCAGCCAGGTTCTCTCTCCATTGTCTGACCCTGCATGACACTTCTTACGAATGATACATCTTCCCACCTGCCCGCGTTCGCATATATGTTTGATAGGAGAACTTTGCTTCCACCATGAGATGGCGCCAACCTCGCCAAATTCTCTGCAGCCCTCTCTCCTATGTTAACATTTCCATGAGTTCTACATGCTGCTAATAAAGTTCCCCATATCACAATATCGGCCTCCATTGGCATGGTCCTTATCATTTCCTCAGCTTCTTCTAATAGCCCAGCTCTCCCCAAAAGATCAATCATACAACCATAATGTTTGATATCTGGTTCCACATTATGTGCGCTTTTCATTGTTTCAAATATTCTCCTTCCAAGCTCCACCAACCCGGCATGGCAACAAGCACTTAGGACTCCAATAAATGTAATTGGATTTGGTTTAATATGAAACCTCTGCATATCAGAAAAAACCTCTAGGCACATACTTGCATGTCCATGCGAGGCTAACCCAGATATAATTGCATTCCATGGTGACACAGAAGAGACTTCATCTCGAATCTGATTGAAAAATTGAAGGGCAGAGTTGATGCTGCCACATTTTGCATACATATCAATCAGAGCAGCACGCAAATTGTCATTGAAAGGAATGGATTCACTACGCATGTATTCATGGGCCAATTTCCCATCCTGCAATGTACCTAATGTGGCAATTGCAGAGAATACACCCACCATGGTAACTTCATTTGGTTTGATCCCCCAGGCTACCATTTTATGGAAAAGTTCAAGAGCCATTTTGGGCTGTTCAGTTTGCGCATAGCCAGATATCATGGTACTCCATGTAAACACATCTCTTACAGGCATCTTATCAAAGGTTTTCATTGCCTGATCCATCATTCCATTTTTTTTGAATCCAGCGATAAGAGCATTCCATGATTCTAAGTGATCCTTTACACCCACTTCAAATTGCAAACAAGCAAGGTCCATCATCCCACAAGCTGCATAAAAATAGACGATTGTAGTCTGTATAAAATTATAACAATCAAAGCCTCTCTTAACAATTGTTCCATGCAATTGCCAACCATCAACAATTGCAGTCCCACGGCCACATGCTGAAACCAAATTCACTATCATAACTTCATTAGGTCCGTGTCCAGTTTGTAGCATTTTGCGATAAATCTCCAACGCTTCACGCAGACGACCCTTTTGGACATAACCATCAATCATTGTCCCCCAAGAAATCACATCTTTATCACAAATCCCATCAAACAACTCTCTAGCCATGTCAACAAGTCCTGTCTTCGCGTAGCCATTCAACATCACATTCCACGTAACCAAATTCCTCTCAGGCATCTCATCAAACAACCTCCTTGCTTCCCTCACACCCGAACAAAGACAATACGCATGCATCAAATTCGTCGAAACAATAACCAAACCCTCAACAAACATCTTAACAACCAAACCATGAACCATTCGACAATTCAAAATTTCACCCAAATGTGAACAAGCAGATATCACATTAACCAAAGTCAAATCATTCGGGACAACACCACAACTTCTCATATCCTTAAAAACCTCAAGAGCTTCACGAAAGAATCCATTTTGAACAAAACCCATTATCATCGTCGTATACGAAACACAACCTTTATTAGGCATTACATCAAACAGTTTACGTGCATTATCAATCTGACCATTTCTCACATACCCAGAAACCATAATATTACAAGAAACACTATCCAACGTAGGAAAACCATCAAACAACAACTGGGCATTCTTAATATCACCGCATTTGGCGTACATGTTAATCAAGCTGTTTTGAATGAAAGTGTTGAAATGGAGTCCAAGTTTGAAGATGAGGGAATGGATTTGGCGACCTTGTGAGATGAGGGAGAGAGAGGAACATGATTTGAGTGAGGAAACCAATGCAAGTTCGGAATCATGGTGGTTTTGGTGGTTTCTTGCATTGGTGAAAATGTGAATGAAGTGTTGTGGAGTGGGTTTGGTGGATGTGGAAATGCGTCTTAGAGGAGAGGGAAAAGAGGAAGGTGAGAATTTGAGTCTGAGACTCAAAGAGATGAACATGAAGATGGGATGTTGGGAGAGACCATCAGAGTTAAACTTCGATGGTTCTATGTCTGTCGTGTGTGTTGAACATCTTTCAATAAAAGCAGACAATTTAGTCCTTTGATCACTTTCTTTTGTACAAGTTGATCACTTTCTTAATACAACTTTGTAACATTGAGATGGAAAGTCTAAAAAGTGGTAATTACTTGCTTATATACAATTCATCAATAAAATTATAAATCAAATAATTGAATGATTTTTTCTCATAAAAAAAAAAAAAAAAGTAATTGGATGATTTTTGTTTCAAACTAAAACCGAACAATACACCAATTAACTTTGGTTTTGAGAAATCTGAATTTAGACATGTCGAATAAACATTCGTAGAAACACTTTTTAACTGAGCTTGATAGAAATATGGTAATGGTGCATATATTTTATGACTTAAAAATGAAGTGCATACTTAAACTAACAAATTGACCAATTTAAAACTAAAAAAATTTAAATAATTAATCTGATGCAAATGTTAAACGTAAACCGAACCTTCCTTACCGACCACCAACCAACCATTGATAACCTCGACAAGCTTTCCCTCACCAAACCTATCACTAAAAGCGAAGTCCTTGCTATCCTTAACACCATGAAGCCCTTCAAAGCCCCCGGCCCCGATGGTTTCCAATGCATATTCTTCAAACAGTACTGGCACATAGTTGGAGATGATATTTTTCATTTGGTTCATTCAGCCTTCCATACAGGTCACTTCAATGTGGAGATCTCAAACACGCTCATTTCTCTCATTCCTAAGGTGGATCCTCCAAATACTTACAAAGACTTCAGGCCCATTAGTTTGTGCAACATTGTCTATAAAATCATTACTAAAGTCTTGGTTCAACGTCTCCGACCCATCCTTAATAATATTATTGGCCCTTACCAAAGCAGCTTTCTGCCTGGTAGGGGAACTTCTGATAACTTTATTGTTTTGCAGGAAATCATCCATTACATGAGAAGATCTAAGAAGAAAAAAGGGTCTATGGCTTTCAAGCTTGACCTTGAGAAAGCCTTTGATAATGTTAATTGGGATTTTCTTAATTCTTGCTTGCAGGATTTTGGTTTCCCAAACATCACTATCAAGCTAATCATGCATTGTGTTTCCTCACCTGCCTACTCTATTATGTGAAATGGAAACAAAATGCCTCCTTTCAAGCCCCCTCATGGCCTTAGACAGGGAGATCCTCTATCGCCTTATCTCTTTATTCCCTTATCTCTTTATTCTTTGTATGGAGAAGCTCTCTCTTGCTATCAACAACGCTGTTCTTCAAGGACAATGGGAGCCGATTCAAATCACAGGCACAGGGCCCCAAGTATCTCATCTTCTCTTTGCAGATGACGTCCTGCTCTTCATCAAAGCCAGAAACTCTCAGCTTAGATTTGTTACAGATTTATTTGACAGGTTCAGCAAGGCGTCCGGGTTGAAGATAAATCTTTCAAAGTCTAGAGCTTTTTATTCGACAGGTACTCCTCAAAGGAAAATCAATAGCCTCACCGCTATATCCGGCATCCGCAGCACTACTTCCATTGATAAGTATCTTGGCTTCCCCATCTTGAAAGGGCGGCCTAAGCGGAGCGATTTTCATTTCATCATAGAAAAAATGCAAAACAAACTGGCCTCTTGGAAGAATAGGCTTCTCAATAAAACAGGGTGGTTGACTCTAGCCAACTCGGTGCTATCTTCCATCCCTTCCTACTACATGCAAATTAATTGGCTGCCTCAAAGCATTTGTGATAGCATAGACCAAACTACAAGAAACTTCATATGGCGTGGCACTACTAACAAGGGAATCCACTTAGTAAATTGGAAGAAAATTTTGCTACCCAAGAATCTAGGTAGTTTGGGTATTCGAGCTACTAGAGAAGCGAATACTAGTCTCCTTGGTAAACTAGTTTGGGACATGGTTCAGTCTACAAATAAATTATGGGTGTCTCTCCTTTCTAACAAATACACAGGTGGTCACAACACTCTTCACGCCAGTGCCAACAACAATAGCTCCCCAACTTGGTCATCCATTATTCGTGCTAAAAATATTCTCAAAGATGGGTACACTTGGCGCATTGGTTCGGGCTCCTCATCCTTCTGGTTCAACAATTGGAGCTCCCTCGGCCCTATTGGTAACTATGTTCCTGTTATTGATATCCATGACATTCACTTATCTGTTAAAGATGTTATTTCCGCTTCTGGCAACAACAATCAGGTTCTTTACACTAATCTCCCTCCACCTGTCGAGAATCACATTAACAATATTCACATCCAGTTTAATGATAACATTGAGGATGCTCTTATTTGGTCCCAAAACAAAAATGGCACTTATACCACTAAAAGCGGTTTCAAATGGCTTTTTTCTCTCAAAGACCCGACAACTGATCCCACTCCTAATCTCTCTTGGTCTTGGATTTGGAAATTAAAGATTCCATAAAAGTATAAATTTCTCATATGGCTCGCCTGTCAAGATGTTGTACCAACTCTTTCTTTGCTTCACCACAGAAACATATCTCTATCTCCAACTTGCGTTTGCTGCGGAGAAGAAGAAGAAACCTTCATGCACTGTGTCAGGGACTGTCGTTTTTCTAGACACATATGGCAGAGAATTGGGTTTACCGGCAATGATTTCGTCACAGCTGCATCTGCCTGCGACTGGATCAAGTTCGGTACGTCTGGTTCCCTGTCGAATACCTTCTTAGCCGGTCTTTGGTGGGCTTGGAGACATCGTAACTTAATGTGTCTTAATAATGAAAACATGTCTCTTTTTCGGCTATGCAACAACATCATTTCAACAGCTACAAATATCAGTTCGGCTTTTGATAAGGAGCAAAATGCAGCTTACTCAGACCATTTCGTGAAATGGAACTGCAGAAATCACCATGCCTTCATTCTCAATGTTGATGGCAGCTGCTTGGGATCTCCTTCTCGCACCGGTTACGGTGGTGTCATCCGTAATAGTGCAGGTCTGTTCACCTCTGGTTTTTCTGGTTTCATCCCGCTTTCGACGGACATATTGCAGGCTGAACTAACAGCCATTCATCAAGGGTTGAATATGATTATTGATTTGAACTTGAATGACGTAATGTGCTACTCAGACTCCCTTCTAGCTGTTAATCTTATCATGAATGACATCCCGAGATACCACACCTACGTTGTCCTCATTCAGAATATAAAGGACTTGCTAATTGCTAGGAACATCTCTCTCCACCACACCTTAAGAGAGGGGAACCAATGTGCAGATTTCTTGGCTAAATTGGGAGCTAACTCAGATGCTCTGTTTGAAGTCCACCATGCGCCTCCAGCTAATCTTCTTCCTCTGCTAAGAGCTGATGCAATAGGCACTTTCTTTGTTAGGACCTAGCTGTTTGCTAGGAGCCACTCTTTTGCTTTAGTTTCTGTTCTTTCTGTTTTCTTGTTTCTGTTTGCCCTTTTGTAACTAAAAAAAAGGGCTTCAGAATAAATTTGGCTTATATACAACTATAAAAATATTTTACACATGTATCTAGTGATATATTGTCACATCATTAACGAAGCATGACTCTCTATCAACAAAATAATAAAATTAATGATGTATCACTAGTATTTTACTAAACAAGTTTTTTTTTAGTCATACAAAGATATAATCTATAAGCTATAAGTTCAAAAATTCATTTCCTAAAAAAAAAATTTCAAAAAGTCAGAATTCTAAAAAAGTCTTTTATGGAAATTAAAAAGTCGCATACTAGTTACTTCTAAATTAAAATTAGAGAACTTGATTGTAATAGGATATTGAAATAGCACCTTTTTTTTTTTTTTGACAAAAGAAATAGCACATGTTTTCTCTTACAAAAGCAAAAGTTATCAAATTTATTTATTACTAATGATCACAATTTTGAAATACATTACAAAACTTCAATCACAATTTTGAAAAATAACATTGTAAGCCACTATATAAACTTTCCTCTTTAAAAACTATACCAAAGAGTTGGTATTAGATAAAAAGAATAACATTATCTTATTTACATAAGAATACTTATGTTATTTTTCGATATTTGTTATTCATACTTTCTTTCTATTTCCAGACAATTGAAGAGAACAATTTTTTTTTAACTCTTTCCTTTTATTTTCTCTTATTAAAAAACTTAAAATTATTTTATCCATAATCTATATTTTTTTATAAAATAGGTGAAATAATTCAAGGGATGATAGAGTCAGCAATTTTAGGACATTTTACAACAATTGAAATGGAACAACGATGAACCACATGTTTATTGGAGTCAACTCTGTACGATCCTTCATAAAAGCTTATAGACACTCTTGGGTAGTTCAGATACAAGGAAGGATTGTTAACACTATTTTCTTTCTTATAAAGATTGTTCGGATCAGAAGCTTTCCAATAAATGAGTAACCATGAGAATGACAATGGTTTAAATATAAATGACATGCCAACGCGGTGGTGGATCAACGATGATCTCCTCCTCCATTAAGAGTTGCATTGGGTGTAGACCTGCTCAAAGCATTAAAATCAGAGGTTCAGAGTTACCATTCAGATCATATGTTCAAGTCTTCAATAAATTTGAATTAGTGGCTACCCACAACTTCTGAAACAGATCATCATCATTAATTTCCTTTTTTTACTTAAAATGCATGGTTCCACTGTCAGAAAAAAAAAAAAATCAGAGTTCTTGCAATAACATAACAAAGTTTGATGTTCTAACAAGAAAAACTATGACAGAGTACCATGTGATAATATCAACAAATTCACATTCAAACCGATATAAGCAGAAAAAAGTTGAAAGTGGAATTCATATGGTTTAATGGATTCACAAGACACTAATACCAATGTCTATTGGTTTGAGTAGAAAGGAAATTGATTGCTCGTACGCAAAGTATCGAATTAAACCTTCTGAATGTCTAAAAGAAACTGGGAGAGCTTTGTTCCCCACAGTGGAAAATAAACATCCTTAACTCAAATAAGTCATGATTCGAATCCAGATAATGAAGCTCCAGATCAAAACAGGTTAAATAAAATAATGATTTTAAAGTTATACACAGATGGCTCAAAGACAAAGCCCCCACCCCTACTTCTTCCATAGGCCGTGGAATGTGGCCCTCTATGCTATCCACCTAGGCTACACACGTCTAAGGTACATTTGCAAAATGCTCATAAAGAGAACTTAGAGAAGGCATATGTTAGACTGTTAGTCTACTTATCCAATGAAAAGTTATCTGACAGCTAAACTAGTAAACCTAGGAATGAATCGAATAAGATATTTTCATTTTTTTGCCAAAAAATTAAGCCTTTAAGCTAGCTTGTATTGTGCAATTATATTTCTAATAATATAGAGAAGACGAATGATAGAAACACTCACTCTAACATTCATTCTCTTATTGGGTGAAAACAATGTGGGTCCCACATTTTGGAAATGGGTCCCACATGAAGTGGTGGGACTGACATTAATTTCACCAAATAAGAGAGTGAGTGCTAGAGCAAGTGTTGAAAAGAGTGTGTTTCTAGCACTCATAAATAAAGCAACTTTACTAACATTAACATGGTAGATTACTGAATGCAATGCATGTGAATCAAAAGCTAGAGTGTGCAGTCATTTGTTCGTGACATTGTTCTCATATTGATCCGCAAATCAAATTGAGAAATAGAAAATTCTTAAATAGTCAAGTGTAAAAACAATGGGTGTAACTAAATTACCACAGACTTATCAACGATTCTGAAATTTTGAAGCAAGAGCAAACACACAATAAGTTAGTAATAAGTAGTGCATAATTAGTAACTTGTAGGAACGTTTCAACTGTTTACAAGTTTTTATAACTGGAACAAATAAACTCTTTCATAGCAATCTTTGGACTTATTAATGTTTGTCAATTGCATTTTGTTTTATAGACCTTGTCGGTGTACATCTCTCAACTCATCTAACCCGATTATTTTGTATGTTGAAACTAAAAATCAGTTTTTATATCCTACCACAACCATATTATGTTTTGCAAAGAAAATATGCCTTAGATTAAGATATACTGGAAGAGATCAACATGATCCATTGTAAACCTATTGACACTCTAATAGATCAGAACATTAAACTATGACCAGATTAGAAGGAGCCTTATTTAGATCTAGGTAGATACATGGAAATTAAACTACCTCGCAAAAACTAGACCCCGTAATTCCTTCACAAGACCCACTGTAAACCTATTGACACTCTTATAGATCTGAACAGTAAATTATGACCAGATCAGGAGGGAGCCTTATTTAGACCTTGGTTGATACAAGAGATCAGTCAGGAAATTAAAATACCTCAAGATCACTAGACCAAGTAATTCCTTCACAATGAGTGTGTGGTGAGTCAACTCATGGAATCTCAATGGGTTTGATCATTAGGAGTATAATCTATTTAGTGCCACGCGCGCACACACACACACCCACATGTATTTTTTGTTTTTATTTGTGTAGCTGTCACATCCTTGGTTTCCTTATTTATGTAGTTTCCAATGTTAAATTGTTAATCTTGTATATATGTAAGTGATTGTGTTGACTGTTGAGGATTCCATAAGCAATTTAGTAGATAATTAATCATCGCAAAAACACACAGCATCAATAAATAGCTAATTGTTGGGTGAAGGACCTAGAACCATAAAGAAGATACTGAAGAGAAATATGCAAGGTATTAGTTCTTCTCATGTCCAATATGTGTGTGTGCATCGCGGGTGAAACCACAATTTCGGATATAAAAAAGTAAACATTTCAAAGTTGGTACCAGTATCAATTCATTGCATTTATCTATCGAACAACTAGCAGACTTTTAATCAACAAACAAAAAAAATTGACAGAACAACAATTGAAAAGATGAAACAATAAATAAATTTGTAACTTTTTTTTCTGCCTTTGTTCAAAAGCAATTTTAGAGGACAAAATAAATTAGTGAAAATTGCCATTGATATCTTTGTTAAATGCAATACCTTCTGTGTCATATACTGAATTATTTCCTCTGCCGGTGGCCTATATAATAGTATGCATATACCAAATACTCAAATGTCATACTACTACTACTACTAGATTTCTTAGGATAAATAGTACATCAGGTCATCTTAATCCAATTTTACGGAAACGGATTCTCTGACTTTTGGACGCCAACTGCACCCTGACTTTGGAGAATTCTAGTCTGTTTGATTAATCTAGAGTTCAGAACTTTGCCATGTGGCAAGCTCAGTTTTACGCATGTCTGTAGTGAACGACCCTTTCTCAACTCCGAATACAATGACGATGGGTAGCTGAAGGGGTGAACCGCCGGTCATACCAACGGAGGCCTTCCCGCACGCCACCACAATGTCGACATCGCTCACCACGGCCACAAATCCATGCGACGCCACCGAGTATGAAGTGTAGGGAGAGATCTGAGATGGCGGCGGAGTTGCGAAGTGCCGACGGTGGAAGTAGATTTTCTCCGCAAATCATGACAGCGGAGGGTCACTGTAGAAGACGATGTTAGGACCAAACTGCAGTGGCTGGTTTGGCAGTTGTGGCGTACAATCTTCTGTGGCTAGTGTGACCTCCATGGCACAACCCTTGGTCTCCACCATGTAGCTCAGAGTTTTAATGTAGGTCAGTTCCACGTGGCTTAATTTTCAACGTTAGATTTATTGAACGGGCAAAACTTTCCCAAAGGCAGGTGACGTTCCTGCCATAACGTCAGACAATCCGGATCCCAATTTTATACCCCTTTCCTAGTCTAAGCCCACTCCTCATTTTAAAGTGCTTCTGCATTCTCAATTAAAAATTTTAAAAGGTTCTAAGGAACAGAACTCACATTTCACATTTCAGAATTTTCAGTAAACACTAGCCAACACCTGAATTCCACAATTTGGCAATAGGTAACGAATAACCTCACAGGTTTCTTAAGATTCTCTCCCAAGACTATAGAGTATAATTCAGTAAAAAGGTGCATCATTATTGAACACCACAAAAAATTGATAAATTGTAATATATCGTGAAGAGAGTACAAAATCTACTAAAAGGGGACTATACCTATGTAATCTAAGTTGCTGCACTGGTAGCTATCTGAAATATAGTTAGAATTTTACTTGCAATGCATGTTATTCTAGCTTTCCTACTGAATTTATATTGTCTTTAATATTAGAATCAAAATTTCACTAAAAACTTAGATTACAAACTAATTACCCTGTTCTTAAAACAAAAAGGGAGGAAATACTAAGGATGAGACTCCTCCAAAGTGAGCTTCATAAGGTTATATCTACAACGGATTTAGTTAAAATCACATTATAATATTAACCCATAAAGATCATGGTGGATACATCCGTACACAGGTTAAAGATAAATTCACTTTAGAAAAGCTTTTTTCATTTACTAAAACTTTCAGCTTCAGATGACAGCATAAAAAGATGAGTTTCAATGACATCCGAAATTCACAGAAGGTGCATGACATCATAGCTTAAGCATCTATAAATTTCGGCAGGAGTAAAAGTTAAAAGATAAGTGAGGGAAAGAAATCTGGATAAACCCCTCAAGGCATAAATCACCATTGAAATCACATCAATTTCGGCAGGAGTAAATGCTAAAAGATAAGTGAGGGAAAGAGATCTGGATAAACCCCTTAAGGCATAAATAAATCGCCATTCAAATCACTAACCTAGTTATGAATGAAAGGCAACTTATATTGGCTAAGTACAGATTTTGTAGACAAATCAAATTCTCTACCCGTATATGTGAATCACAAGTAACTTAACAGAAGAAGACTGAGTAAGTCCTACTGATAGCTTTTCTTTACCACAATTTCAAGGCAGAAATGTGAAAACAAAATTTCACCGCAAGATAACACTATAAGGAAAGAATTATTTACCCAATAACAGTTGTTAAAGTATTTTATTAATGACCGAGCAAACAATAACACGAACCCGGATTCACTGCCTTTGCTGACTGTGCACATTCATACAGTTAGGCAATTCGTGATCGTCCGATCAAGATCGGACAGCCCAAAAAATAAGCAGATTTTGATTTTCATTAAAAACTAAAATCAGTGGGTTTGAGATCTGGACTGTCCAGTCTAAATCTATGATTGCATGAATGTGTGTCGTTAGTGACAGCAGGGAATCCGCCAATCCAGGTTCCAATAACCTCGCCTACAACAAGCAGTAGAACATGTGGAGTATCTATTTTACTAAAACAATCCCCCACCAAGAAAGAGGGAAAATAGCTCTCAATCTCAAAGAATAATACTGCAAATTGAGAAAAGCTTTGTCCCAATACAAGTCAGCCCGATTGATAATAACCCTACCGATAGCTTTTCTTTACCATGATTTTAACGCAGAAATATGAAAACATAATTTCAACACTAGAACACTATCAGGAAAGAATTATTTATCCAATAATAAATAGTTGTTAAAGGATTGCATTAATGACTGAGCTAACAATAACACGAACCCGGATTCCTTGCCGTTGCTGCCTGTGCACATTCAAACAGTTAGGCAATCCGCGATCGTTCGATCAAGATCGGTCAGCCCAAAAAATAAGTAGATTATGATTTTCTTTAAAAACTAAAATCACTGAGTTTGAGATCCGGACTGCCCGGTCTCATGAATGCGTGTCATTAGTGACTGCAGGCAATCCGCCAATCCGGGTTCCAATAACCTCGCATACAACAAGCAGTAGAACACGTGGAGTTTCTATTTTATTAAAACAATCTCCCGCCAAGAAAGAGGGCACACAGCTCTCAATCTCAAAGAAGAACACTGCGAATCGACAAAATCTTTGTCCCACAACAAGCCAACTTGATCGAAAATAACCTTTACCAAGCTTTCTTTTCACAAAGCATTCGAAGACAATATAAAAGTAAGCTTTCTGTGATACTTGAATCTACACATAACACATCATCAACCCTAAAATTTTACACAATCAGATTTGATCTAAGATTTAATCTTTCCATAACATCCTCAAAATCTAATTCACACTAATCAAAACAATTAAACAAACATTTCAACAAACAAACCCAATTCAATTCCAACACAAAACAAAAAATCAAAATCAAAACAACAATAGCATCATAATTCCCAAATTAGACTAAGAGTGAGTGAGTAAAACCTAACCTCTTCTGACGCTTTCCTTTCTTAGGACCAGAAACTTCAAGCTTAGCAACAGGACAACCACAAGGAGCTCTAAAAAGCAAAAGAGCTTTCCCATTAACGGGAGCCATTTTCCTTAACTCAGACCTCAAACACTCATAATCAGGATTCCCTTCACTCCCACCTTTCCAAGGAAGTTTCTCATATTCACCAAACCCTAACCCTAATCTCTCTATCTTCAAATCAAACTCCGTCGCTTTCTTCAACCCTTTACAACCTTTCCTCTCACACTTCCTCGATCGAGCACCGCAACATATCTCAAAACCGAAGACGAAACCAACGGAGAAGATGATGAATCCGAGGATGTAAGGGATGGGGAGAGAGAAGGAAGGGAGGAGGAGAGAGAGGGAGTTGAAGATGTAAACGATGTAAGAGGAGAGGAGGAACGCGCCGGAGAAGATGACGAGGAGGAGGATGAGGAGGTCGAGGGTGGCGGATGGGGCATGTTTGCAGTTGCAGAGATTGTTGCAATGGTGGCGTAATGATGAGGAGGAAGATGAAGAGGGCATTGCTGTGGTTAATACAATGCCTTCTTGCATGTTTATGTTAAACTAACACTTTACACATTCTTACTTTCTTCTTTCGTCAAATACAACCAAAATTCATAATTAATACATTAATGGTAAACTTTATTAGTATTTAATAATGATTATTAGTATTAGTTAATAACAAATGTGCTTACTTTTTAAATTAATATTTATAATTACAAATAAAAAGATGTGATTAGCTTAACTCAATTGATAATGATATTTCATATTATATGTAGGGGTCGAAGTTCGAACTCCAAACACTCCACTTCTCCACATTTAGAATTTGTAAAGCAAAATAAAAATTATTTCAACTTCACATTAATCAAAAGTTAAGAAAATTTTAATTTTCTTTCAACTCCTTTAATCAAAATTAAGGTTTCAACTGTGGTTTCCACTGATATTTGATCCACACTATGTAACATAGATTTGAATGATGAAAATAACAAAAAAAAAACTTTGTTTTGAAAAAAATAATAATAAACTTTAGTTTTTCAAATACATAACATTCAAAAAATATTGTTTAAAAAAAAATACAAACTTTAGTTTTCCAAATACACAACAATTATAAGTTTTATTGAAAAAGATAAGAGCAACTGAGAAAATAGAGCAAATAGTCACTTTAATCACTGACTCTGCACCTCATTGTCACATAGGTCTCTGACTCAAGAATAAATACAAAGAAGTCCATGATTGTGCACTTCCATTATCACTTTAGTCTCTAACATTAAATAATTATGTTAAGTGATGACATGGCACAAGTTTTACGATGACATGGGCATATGATGTGTCTCAGAGACTAAAGTGAAAGTAAAAAATGGTCACTTTGGTCCCTGAATCAAAAATCAATATCTCCAAATTGAATCTCAAATCCCTAAATCCCTTAATGAGATAGGCAAACAATCAAACGTTCCAATGCTTCCTTCCAGCTTCTTGCACTAATCTCTTTGTTGTTAGTAGGTAGCATTCTGTTAAACTAACAACTTGCCAGGGGCCTTAATGAGAGTATGTGTTAATGTCAGGGACCTAACTGATAGTAAGTATGCACATGGACCTAACATTAAGTTGGTGGTTAATGGAAAATTGATTTTGAACAAAAGAGACAATTATATGACATTTATGACTTTGAGATTTAATTTTGGGATATTGATTTTTGGTTTGGGGACCAAGGCGACCATTTTATACTTTCATTTTAATCCTTGTGCTACGTCATATATTGTTATAAGTTGTAGTTAATTGAAATAGGGTGGCATTTAGTTTGCACCACTAAATAGAATGCCTCAACTTACGCCACTTAAATAACCATTTGTAGTAGCTATTTCATCATGAGATCCGGTTTGTTAGAATAAATTTAATGCTCATCAATGGTTTATATTGAAGTGGTGTAAGTTGGAGCAATGTAGTTGATGGTCCAAACTAAATTTTGCCTTGAAATGATATTTTAGCTAGTTTATTATTATATCGTTAATTAAAACATTAACAATATATGTTTTATATTTCTCCACATTTAATTGTGTGAGCTCCAGCCACTAGGCTACTAAACAAAAAAAATATAAAAATTGAATGATTATGTCTTGTGCATACGAATAAGTAAATAATTTAGTTTTTCATATATGATAATAACTAATGATAGTTGATCTCACCGCCATCTTTTACATAAACTTTGTCGCAAATTTATTATGGTATTTTATTATTTTGTTTTAACATTTTGTTGTTTTGGACATTATTAGTTGTTTGACGGTTAATTATAGTTTTAGATTTTCAGTATTTTTTTTACACGATAGGCTTGTTCTTTGTGTGTTTGATGTGTATAGTGTTATTAACAATAAGAAGAATGAACACCTTAAATGATGTACGATATTTTTTATTTTTTTAATTTGAAGTTCAAAATACGGGCAACATGATGCATTGCAATCATGGAAAGAGCTATGAAGCCATGTCTTTAAATTACTACATTTAAAACAATTTCTTTTTTGATATTGTTTGAGTTATGTTAAAGTGATGGAAGAAAACATTGATTATGGTTTGTAATTGTTTTTGTGTTGCATCTGGTTTTGATGTTTGATTTTTTCTTCATATCAAAACAATGATTTATGCATTTTGAATCAAGTTTAAATGAATTTAGTTTGTGCAATTTTGAATTTCATGTATGGTTTTTTGATATACCATAACTATTGATATAAGAAAATAATATTTTAATATGATTTGAACAATGATTTTGTTTGCTTTGGACCTGAAGTGACTTCACTCTTTCACTACCAAAACAATTGATATATACAATGTTAGACCTTAAATTATATTTAAATATAGTTTTGTTTGTTATTGTATTTGAAATATGAATTTTGATTTAGCAATACAACAATGACATGTTTCATGAACTTGAGTTTGAATTTTAAATGTTTAAAATCATTTGCTATGTTGAATTTGAATTAGTGAGTTAATAGATTTTGAAGAAGTAGTGTGTTAATAAGTTAATTTCAACCAGTCTAATTATGGTGAGTTTAAGTTTAGCCAAAATAATGTTTAAAACCAAGACAATATTCATGTGTTGATAATTTAAAGTCATGTATGTTATTATAATTTAATGAAATTTTACTTATGATGAAACTCAATAAATATAGCTTATTAATTTAGGAAAAGAAATATTAAGTCTAATAAAAATATAGTATATCATGTTCTTATTTAATTTTATTTGGTTTAGAAAGGACAAAGATGTTGTGGATCTTGGCTGCAGTGTTTTTTATTGTGTTTTAACTGCTCCAAAATTCTAAAAGGATATATAGTGTGGCCTCAAGTTTAATGATTACTACAATGTATATATATTTTGTAGATATTGTTAGCACCAACATTCAACCATTACACACTCGCTTTGCAATGGGCACCATATGTTTTCATGAGCAGAAGAAGTTGTATACCTCAAGTTTCGAAACTACTTATCGTTCATGGTTTGTTACCTTCAAAGATAGTGTGACCTCAACCCTTAGGTTGCACATTTGTGCAATATATTTTCAAAGATGTGAGTTTATTTAAATTCTCATTTTATGACTTTTTGTTGTCAAGATGTTATAATATGATTTTTTATTGTCTTCTTTTTACTAGATTGATAGTTTGAAGTCAAACCTTAGGACTTCTTGGTTAGATGTTGGTGGCGCTTTTGATAGTTACTGGTATAGACAATGAGAAAAACATGGAATTTGCACATCATTCAACCAATATGATTACTTTCGCCACACTGATTGTGAGCTACAAAAAATCTCAAGTAATCATATCACACCTGAGACACTTATGATTACCAATTGATCAACACAACTATAACAACCAAGATTGAATTCAACCTACATATTACTTGTGCAATAGAAGAGGATATTGTTGGAAATATTAAGAGTAAAATAGAATTGAGGTAGTTAGAATAAAAAAGAAGAGAGTTGTTGTGCCGTGGCAAAAACCACTGCTCTCAAAGCAAATTTCCGGTGGACCTCCAATGCAATCGAATACTCGGTTTTGTTCCCCAAGGTTTACACAACTGCGTGTCTGAACCCGTGCACTCAAAGCCTGAACACGATGGAGCTTCACAACAATGCCCAAAATTACAAAAGAACAATAGAAAAGAAGAGATCTTAATAGAAAGGATGATGAACTTAATTTTTGACCACCCTCTGTCACCGTACCATTGTTCTCTTTTATATGTATATGAATGATACTAGTGGCACAAACTTAAAATGAAATGCCTCACCTTTCCGTTGCAACATTTCTCAACAACATAAAGGACATTAACGGCAATGATAAGTGATGGGTTGAACGTTGATTTTTTGTGTAACATTTAGCTAATTGAACATGAAGATTTAAGGAGACAAACAATAGGAATTGATTGCCATTATATCCAACAATCCCCCAGTAATGGCAATCAAGGAAAAAGAATTGAAATCTTGCTAAGGAAATGAAATTGAACTTTGGGCAAGGAAAGGTTTTTTCATGCTTAAGTGTTAATGTCACGAGGATTGAATTAACACGTAGTGAAGTGAGACAACACCTTAAATCTATAAAGTGAAATTACTCTTGAACTTCATATATTTTAGATGAGACCCCGACAACAAGCACTTTCACCTTTAAAATTGTGATAGCTCCGCGATAAATAGTTCCACAATATTTAAGACCTTTATCACCTTGGGTCGCTCTGTTGGAACAAGGGTGTTTCACAAGTCACCTATTGAGTTTTGACAATAACAAGGTATCAAAATAATCAATTGGATATGCTAAACAATTTGTTCAAGTGTGCAGGATCCATAATCAAAGTACTAT
>Ga0315915_1004411_pt1 | contig 17786 bp, 17 predicted proteins | sample MpolbnodulesMG_FD_207738 | JGI IMG/M metagenome (GOLD analysis project Ga0315915, IMG submission 207738) | Medicago polymorpha root nodule microbial communities from Los Angeles, California, United States - branched nodules | ecosystem: Host-associated > Plants > Roots > Nodule | place: USA...
GTTCGGTTATGTTTGACATAATAAATGCAGGTCTTTTACCCAACCCAATTGACCTAAATTTGATCGAATTAGATAAGGAGTTTGGCAAAAATAACCCAACCCAACATGGGAACACCCCTATCCATGAATGATCATGTACTTGCCCAACTAGAAGTTAATTTTCAGCATCCCAAAATTTTGAGAAAGAAAAGGCAAAAGGAAAAAGTATTGTAGCATAAAGAAGAAGAGCGGTGATACATTGACACCTTTAGGTGGCATGCCACTCTTTTACACCCTCCTACATGTCACACTTTAATATAAAAAAAATGACAACAGTGCCAACTCAAATTGAAAAAGAAAGGAAAGGTTTTCATCTCTCTCATTCACCGCTTCAAGCGCGTTCTCTCTCTCTCTCTCTCTCTCTCTCTCTCTCTCCTCTCCTAGTTTTTGTAGAGACTCTTATCTTTTAGTTCTCACTCTCATCTTTGCCATTCTCTCTCCTCTTCCTTGATTGAACGCTCATCAATGTCAATCCTCTCTCTCATTTTCAGATCTTATGACCAGAAAGATAGTGGATGACGATGTGCGACGGTAGTAGAGAGATACGAGGACGAGGACGGTGAGGCGTGTGACGGTGGTGGTGAGATGAGATTTGAGGTCGAGGATGGTGGTGCGACGGCGGTCCATGGGGAGAGAGAGAGAGAGAGAGAAGTTAGTATGGGAGAGAGGAAGAAGGAGGGTTGTAACCGTTGGACGACGTACCGCGGTTGTGGTGGTGAGATATGAGGTCGCAGACGGTGGGGTGACGACAATGGTGGTGATGGAGGGTTGTGGAGAGATAGGAATGAGTCATAGAGGAAGGAGATGGGATCTGAGGGTGGAGAGAGAGTGATGGCGGTTAGTTGCTGGTGGTTAGGGTGGGAGAGACAAAGAAGGTGGACAGTGGCCGGGGGTTGCGAGGCAGAGATAGGAGAGAGGAAAGGAGCGCAATGTTTTGGATTGATTTTTGGTGGGTTAGTAAAATAAATAATTAAATAAAATAAAATAAAACAAATTTCACATAGGGTGGTATAATAGAGGTATGAGGAAAAAAAGTTTCATTGAAATATCATTACTCAAAGAAGAAACCAAATTGATATTGTGTTGAGGCTAATTAATATTAATAAATTATCAATATTTTTCTTTTGCATATATGTATTTGTCCTAACATGTTTTTTCATGGGGGTAACTTATACCGTTATAACTTACTAAAAGACTTCTTCATAAAAACTAGCGGGTGTCTTCTAGCAACTCCTATATGCATTTGCTAAACGACAACCACTGGTTTTTATGAAAGTGTCTTTTAGCAAGTTATGACTAAAAACTAGGTAAATACACCTTGAGGTGTGCGTTGCTAAAAGACGCCTTCATAAAAATTATAGTGGATGTCTTCTAGCAAACCCACACACACACATTAAAAACTCTCATACATACATACATATTATATGTATATGGTTGTCTATCTATCTAGAATTTTAAACTTATGTAAATTTGCACATGATAGAAAAACCTTTAAATAAATAGCTTATTCCACACTCGTTTCTACACACCAAATTTCGTTCTCCACACTCTCATAAGGCCAACTCATTCCTATTATGGTGAGACTAGTAGAGAACTCCACAAGTCCATTAGGTGGCTGCAAATAGAAGATGAATGGCTTCCACAATACAAGAGATAAAAGACAATTTTCGGGGCATAATTCAAAACTCTTGAGAATGCTTTTGTTGAGCTGTGGTGGGACTATTACATTACATGACCTTAAGCTTGCTGAATAGCTTACTCTTCATTCAATTTTTATTAAAGTTGTCTCTAAACCCGCGATGTAACTTGTGCACAATGACTCTTCATCTATTTGTTATTTCCAACCCAACTTCATCGAGATCACCCATCTCCTTCAAGTTTTTAATTGGAATGATTTGATTCACCATATCTACCGTGAAGTTGATAGTTGCGATGTTTTCCTCGTTGATTTGGGAAACTTTGAAAGTTTCTACTCGACTATTTATGGGTGCCTTCCCGACTTAGTCTTAGATGTCATTCTAATTAGAGATATGATATTTGAACAACCTAAACAAGTTGTCAAGTATGCACATCGTACCACTGTAATGTAAATTTCAATCTGCACGCAAACCAATGGAAAGAAAGTAATAAAAAAATGAAAAAGTGGTTGCAAAATAGTAATATATGATGCAGGACAACTTATATATTGTCAAAATATCATTTCTCTTCTAATTATATATATTTTTTTAGGAATTTCTCTTCTAATTATATGAAGTGTAGTACTCCCCGCTTTGTTCTTTAGCGTATGTCTTTAATTATACCCTTTATAAAAACAGAAATGATAAATGAACACAGATTTTTTGACACAAAAAAGACACCAATGTCATTTTTTTGTAATTTCCTTTAAAGTCCAAGGACAAATTTGTAAAATCATCCCTATCTCTTCTGTCTATTACCTCTTCTCTTCCCTCGCTCACCTCATCATTCTTCTTCTTCTCTTTCTCACGTGCCTGTTGCCTCTTCTCTCTCTCACTGTTCAATATCGCTGGAGAAGAAGGAGTCATAGTGGTTGTCATGGAATCCTAGAAAAAAGACGAGGTATGGTAGTTGAGATCCGAGTGAAGGATAAGGTGGTGGTTATGGTGGTGTTGAGGACAATACTAACGATGGCTGAGGGAGGCGAGATCGGAGAGGCGTGGTGGTGGTGAGACAACATGGTGGCGTGGTGGTGGTGAGGAAATTTGGCGATGGCTGGATCGAGTAGTATGGGGTCAAAGATAGATACAGTGGGACGCCGGCGGCCATCGGATGGCGAGTGGGGCGTCGGTGGCCGGTGAACTCTGGATGAGAGTGATTTGCAGAGGAGGGAGTGATTTTTTTGGTAGTGAGACGCGGGAGAGATAGAGAGGAGAAATAGTTATAGGGAAGAGAGAAAGAAAATAAAAATGGTATTTTATTTTTTTTAAAGAAATAAAAACGGTATTTTTGAACAGTGTTATACGGTGGTGTCTGTATTGTGTCCCTATTTTTGTGTCCAGTTATCATACAAAAAATTAGAGAGAGTATGACAAACGGTGAAGGTGAAGCCTAATTTTTCTCTTTGAAATTGAGTTAAAACATTTTCTTTTCCAAACGAATAATTATAAAATTTCAGTCATGATACAGACCAAAATAAAAAAATAAAAAATTTCAGTCATTATTAGGTCTTTGGATTTTAAAAATATATTAATTTGAGTCACAAAGTTTTAAGTAATTTTTGGTTAAATTTATAAACTTCGAATTAATTTTTCTAAACTTATCATTATTAGAAAAATCTTTTTTGGAGCTAATTATAATAATAATAAAAAAAAGAATAATCATTCAATTTAGTCTCTAAACTATCACCATCTCATCAACTGAAATCTATTATAATCAAATAAAAGGTCACTATATTATACTTCTATCCATCAATTTAATCATTAGGAGAGACTAAATTGATGGATGAGAGTATAGTTTAGAGAGCCTTATAGTTGATTTTGATAATTTAAGGACCAAATTGACAAGAGAATGATAGTTTATAGACTAAATTGACTGTTTATTCAATAAAAAATCTTAAAGTTATCAATAGGCAAAGACGATGTGGTCCAATTCCATATGTTCTTCGGGTACAGTCGAGGCTTTGAGACTTTTACATGATATACAATGGGTTAATATTTGCAACTTCTAAATGAAGATTTTGAATTGGATGCAAACAAGGTTGTAGACTACTATCACAATTGCAAGAATGGGATCTTTGAGTTTGGCATCATTGTTGATGAGTGTAAGAGATGCAGTAGCTTTTTTTTTAAAAACTTTAAGGTTGAGTTTAGTCGAAGATAAATGAAAGAGGTCATTGATACTCTTGTATGAGAGTCACATCCTTAAGTAGTCTCCATTTATTCATTGATGTACCATCTTGTATTGGAACTTTTAATGAAATGCTATAAACACCTTTCCTTAAAAAAAATATAAATCATTTAATAGTTGATATCATAGTTTTAAAAATAGGACCAGACCGGTCGGTAAGGTTTTTTTTAACATGTACAAATTTGCACATGCCAAGAGTTTTGATAATTGTTTTGCACCGGATAGATAAGGTAGAGGAGGAGGAATTGCTTTTCTTTGGCGTAAAACTTCAAACTGTACAGTGGTTAATTACTCCTTAAATCACATTGACGTGGAAGTAGACGATCCTAGACATGGTAAATGGAGGATGACAGGATTCTACGGTTTCCCGGAAGGTAGCAGTAGAAAGGATTCTTGGAACCTGATACGCCAACTCTCCACACTCTCAAATCTGCCTTGGTGCATAATAGGAGACTTTAATGATATTTTAGTGGCTTCTGAAAAGAAAGGTAGAACAGATAGAGCTCCTTGGCTTATTAATGGTTTCCGGGTAGCTGTTCAGGGTGCAGGACTTATTGATATATTTATGGAGGGCTACAATTTTACTTGGTTTAAAAGCCTTGGCACTAGTAGAGCAGTGGAGGAAAAGCTTGACAGAGCCTTAGCAAATGACAAATGGTTAACAATGTTTCCAAATGCAAGTCTTGAATGTCTAACTGCCACTTCTTTAGATCACTATCCCTTAAAACTTTCATGTATTTCCAACAGACAACGAAGTTTTAAAGGATCACAGTTTTGGTTCGAAAATTCATGGCTGATTGAACCTGAATTCAAGCCGTTTGTTCAGAATTGCTGGAACTCTTATGCAACTGAAACAATTACTAGTAGACTCAATCACTGTGTAGAAGAGATGACGAATTGGGACAAGGAACATGGAAAACAAACACGAAAAGAAATTGAGCAAGTGCGCTGCAAGTTAGAAGTGGCCCGCACTCAGGTGACTGCAGCAAATGTCCACCAATTCAATGATTTACATCGCAGACTTGACAAACTGTTAGTGAAGGATGATTTGTACTGGAAACAAAGAGCCAAGACGTTATAGTACAAAGAAGGGGATCTGAATACGCGGTTTTTTCACGCATCTGCTTCAACGCGAAGGAAAATAAACAAAGTTGAACATCTGCAAGACAACAATGGTGGAACATGTAGAAGTGAAGAAGGTCTCAAAAGTATTGCTCGGGACTACTTTGTTGAGTTGTTTGAAAAAGGTCCAAGTGATCGGGATAGCGTTGTCGCCGCAGTTAACAGAGTTATAACAATGGAAGAAAATGAGTCTCTGACAACTCCTTTTTCTCTTGAGGAATTTAAAAAGGCAACTTTCTCAATGCAAGATGACAAGTGTCCCGGACCCGACGGATTTAATCCTGTCTTTTACCGAAACTTTTGGAACATGTGTGACAGAGAAGTTTACGAAGCGGGTTGTTCTTGACTGGCTGCAGGTGTTTTTCCTCCAAATCTTAACTCTACAAAGATCACCTTAATTCCTAAAGGAGATAACCAAGTTTCCATGAAAGATTGGCGACCTATTGCCTTGTGCAATGTGTTGTATAAAATAGTTGCCAAAGTTCTTGCCAACCGTCTAAAGCCGATACTGGATAATTGTATCTCAGACAACCAATCAGCTTTTGTGCCCGGTAGGTCCATCCTAGATAATTCCATGGCAACCATTGAAATTGTCCACTACATGAAGACCAAGAGAAAAGGTAAAAAGTATGATGCTGCGCTCAAACTTGATATTAGCGAAGCCTATGACCGCATTGAGTGGGACTACCTCCGTGATATTATGATCAAAATGGGATTTTCAGACCAGTGGGTAAAATGGATCATGCTATGTGTGGAAACGGTAGACTACTCAGTTCTTGTCAATGGAACTGCGGTCGCCTTATCTGTTTATTTTGTGTGTGGAAGGTTTATCGGCACTTATTAAACGAGCAAAAAGTAAGGGATCTTTACATGGTGTTAAAATATGTACTACAACTCCAATTATATCCCACCTATTGTTTGCAGACGACTGCTTTTTGTTCTTCAAAGGATCGACCGATGGGGCAAATGTCATGAAAGGTATTCTAGCTTCTTATGAAGCGGCATCGGGACAGGCCATTAATCTACAAAAGTTAGAAATCTTCTCCAGTCGTAATACACCAGATGCAACAAAGGTTGAGGTATGAAATATTATGGGTGTGCAGCAAGTGTTAGGCACTGGAAAGTACTTGGGGGTTCCTTCAATGATTGGTAGAAGCAAAAATTCCACTTTTAAGTTTATTAAGGATCGTATCTGGAACAAGATTAATTCATGAAGTAGTAGATGCCTCTCACAAGCAGGAAGAGAAATGCTAATTAAATCGGTTCTACAATCCATCCCATCTTACTTAATAAGTACGTTCTTGTTACCGAATTCCTTAATAAATGAAATTGAAAAAAACGCTCAATGCCTTCTGGTGGGGTCACGACAATGGAAATAGAAGAGGTATACATTTTGGGAACAACTCACAGTTCCAAAGAGGTATGGAGGAATGGGATTTAAAGGACTCAAAGCTTTTAACATGGCAATGTTAGGGAAGCAGGCTTGGAAGATTCTCACACAACCTGATTCTTTGATCACTAGATTATTCAAAGCTAGATATTTCCCAAATAGTGATTATTTTGCTGCAAGCTCAGGTCATAATCCGAGTTATGTGTGGAGGAGTCTCTGGAACGTTAAACATGTTGTTCGAAATGGACTTAAGTGGAGCATTGGGACAGGAACAAATATATCAGTTTGGGACCCTTCTTGGATTTGTAACAACTATAACATTCCTCAACCACATCTCATGAATCAAGCTATGGCAGATTTAAAAGTCTCAAATTTACTTGTTCTAAACTATAAGCAATGGCACACTGAGAACATATACCTCCTGTTTGATAATGTTTCAGCTAACATATTTCCAGGACACCGCATTTTGCATCGGTACAGCAGGATAGACCAACATGGAAGCTCGAAAAAAATGGGATCTATTCAGTCCGCAACGTTTATCGAAACATCAAGGGTAGAAGCAATATTGTTCAGGAGCACGACATTGCGGGACGTTGGAATCAGGTTTGGAGATGCAAACTACCCCCCCTGTATTAAGAACTTTGTATGGTGTGTGGCGCGTGGATGTTTACCTTCAAGGGTTCGTCTGCAAACTAGAGGCGTAAACTGCACTACTCAATGTCCGTTCTGTGATAGCCAAGAGGACAATTTGCATGTTCTATTTCTTTGTCCCAAAAGTATTCAATGTTGGCAGAAACTAGGGTTATGGAATGACATCTCAACAACGATATTCAATCTTGGAAGCATTTCCTTCATTCTATTCGAAATTATACAGAGGTTACATAACTCCAAACATTCACTCTTTGGCACTCTCATGTGGAGTATATGGAAAAACCGGAATAATAAGGTCTGGAATGATTCCTCCGAAAGTTGTCAAGCTATTTGTAATAGAGCCACATCCTTTTTAGCCAGCTGGGAGCATGCCCAAGAGCTGAAACAAGCACCCCTAGACAACCGTCCCATCACAATGTATCTTGGACCAAGCCTTCGCCAGGTAGATATAAGTGTAATGTGGACGCCGCCTTTTTCGAGGATATTGACACAATGGGTATTGAGATTTGTATTCGAGATGTTGAAGGAGCCTTTGTGATAGCTAGATCATAATACTTTTCCCCCTTGATTGGCATTCATGTTGGGGAAGCTCTTGGTCTGTTAAAAGCCATGGAATGAGTACAGGATCTTCAACTAGTCAATATGGATTTTGAGGTAGATTCTAAGACGGTTGTCGACAACATTTACAGGGAGCATGTTGGTGTATCAGAATTTAGTGTTATAATTAGAAATTGCATACATATACTAGGCTCTGATCTTGCGAACTCTGATGTGAAGTTCATTAGGAGACAAGCAAACGAAGTTGCTCATAGTTTAGCTAGGGCGGCTCCGTTGGAAGCTAGTTTCCGCATTTATTCTAATATTCCATCTTGTATTCAATCTATTATTATAAATGAAATGCATTAAGTTTGTTTCTTTCAAAAAAAAAAAAGTTTCAAAAAGTAAGTTTGCATTAAAAGTTGTGTATTTATATTAAATATGTATATTTTTCATAAATAATTGTTGTTTTACGATAAAATTTATCTCCTTTTAGTTACTCTAAATTTGCATTATTGCACATGTTAAACAAACACATTAATAAAAGAGTTTTATTAATGTACCAAAAAAAAAAAGGAGTTTTATTAAAAAAAAAGGCAAAACAAAGTGTTGAACCCACAACCAAAGCATGACACTCCCTTTGTCATTTGCAAAGGTTTCTCTTTTGAAATTCAATGCTTCTACTTATTTATATATAATCACATTTTGGATTGAAATTACATTTGGTGAGCTCACAAAATAATTTGTCACTAAATAGAACAATAATATAAAAAAATACCTATACGATAAAAATATTGTTTTTTTAAAGATACAAAATATTGTTATAACCATTTAACTTGATTGGAACTATTTTTTTTAGCACATTTGTTTTTATTTATGTTGTAGATGCAAAGTGAAATATTTTTTAACATTTATATAGATACATACAATATCTTATAAAAAATATATGCAGTTAAATTCAAGGGCATCTATCAAAATGTTTCTATTTATATCGTAAAAAAATGTGTTTTTATTTATGTACAAAAATATTATAATAGATCGAGTCATATAACTGAGTTATTCGATTCAATCTGATTCAACCGTTTGGTTCGACCAACGGCCCAATGGTCAACTGATCCGGTTATTAAAACTATGGTTGATATACCGAATTAAAAAGTCTGTAATTTCAAGGATTTAAGGAAAATGTTAAGAAGTGCCCTTAAATACTAGTTTAGAAGTTGTAACAAAAAAAAAACTAGTTTAGAAGTTTTAAGTGAAAATTTTATTTTGAAAATGCTTAATAACAGTTTTGATCCCCTAAGTATCACGATCTTGCGATTTTGGTCCCCTAACAAAATAAATTACAACCCAGCCCTCTAAATGTAGTCTCTTTTACACTTTTGTTCCATGCCAATTTTGACTCCCATCAACGCACACGTGACATGTCATTTGAGTGATTAGGAGGTCAAAATTGTCATCACGAAAACATTGAAACAACAAAAAAATAATTTTTAAATTTTTTTTTATCAATTATTTATATTTTTAATCCTTAAAACAAGTGTCCCTATCAAGTGCACTTGATAGCATAACACAAGATTTAATTATTAGTTGAGAACTTGAGATAGCTAATACTATTTTTTTTATTTAAAAATGTGAAAATAATTTTGGGGGAGATTCTAATTCTAATAAATAAAAATTGTTATTTTAGGTTGTAGCAATAACTTGTTTACCACGACCCCCTTGTTCATTTTGAATACAAAAGGGTTTGGGTTTTTTTTCTTCTCTCAACAACTTCAGTATTCATTCGTTCATCAGAAATTGAATTGAAAAAACCATGGAATGCGTTTTCGGATTAGTTGGCAATGGCTTCGCGATCGTGGTGGCTGATACATCGGCTGTTCACAGCATCCTCGTTCACAAATCCAACGAAGACAAGATCATGTTCCTCGATTCACACAAACTCATCGCTGCTAGCGGTGAACCCGGTGACAGGTTTCACTCTCTTTCATCTTCTTCTTCTTCTTCTTTTTCTCTTTCTAACTAATTTTGATTTTGATTCTGATTAATTCGTTTTTTCAATTTCAGGGTTCAGTTTACTGAATACATTCAAAAGAACGTTGCTTTGTATCAATTCCGTAATGGGATCCCTCTCACTACAGCTGCCGCAGCTAATTTCACCCGCGGCGAGCTCGCCACCGCTCTTCGCAAGGTATTCAATTTCTAAATACCCCCCCTTTTTTTGTTCACCTAATTTTTTAAAACCCTAATAATTAGTGCTGGATATAGATGTTGTATATGATAGAATATCATGACTTTGTTTGATCCATGTAGCCGACCCTACTTAGTGAGATAAGACTTGTGATTGTTGTTGTTGTTATTGTATGTTTGATTTCACTTTTCGAGGTGTCAAAATTGATCCCAAGAGGTTTGTAATTGATTTTGACATGTTTGAATGTTCTGAAGTAGATTGATTTTGCTTCCAGAGTTGATTTTACCTTGAAGCTAGGATTTGTAGTTTTTGACTTCTATAATTGTTTATAGCCTTGAATTTAATGTTCAACCCACTTTAAACACAAATGTATCCAAACATAAATCATGTTATATTCAACTCACTTTTCTCCAGAATCACACTTGAGAGAATCCATGAAAGGTTTAGATGGGATGGATGTGAACAGTAAGAGATCATACTTTACTCTCATGTGAAAATCACATTTTAGAGAATACGTTCCTGTATTATTGTTTATGTATGTGAGAGTAGATCAATAAGTGAAGAAAGGCATCTCTGTTATAAGTTATAACCATCGTAAGTGAGAGTAGTCACTTTCATGTTAGTTCCAGCAGGTTCCAAATGAAACAAACTTTGCCAGTTGGTAGTTGACATGCGAATGGTTTGGTTATTCAGTTTGAACAAGAATCTCTCACGTATAACAGATGCAAACACACAGTAAAATGCTTTCACCAGTGACTTATTGCATTTATTATTCAGCTCTATAAACTTTTCCAAACCCTTGAACCTCAATAACCCTGGAAAAATGAAAACCTATGTCATCAGCCACTCTGAGATCAATAGAGCGCTGAGTCATGAGTTTACGAGTGTCAAATTTTTCTTGATAATCTTGAAGCTTAGTGACACGGATAAATTTTGAGATTTGAAAAGTATTGGGGTTAGAGGAATCACCTACTTCAGTTTGTGAATCTCTATTACCAGTTGACCTAGGTACAGCCCCTCTTGCTCTCTTACCAGCCCTTAATTGATCCATTGAAGATGAAATAAAGAGGAGAACCGATAAATACCTTTGTATGAGAGATAACCCTTGTAGAATGACATGCCAAAGTTGAGAGAGCCGAAAACTACTCCTTGAAACCTGAATTGACGAGTAACCCAAAAAACCAAGCTTTGGATGGGAAGAGATGGGAACCTAGTGAGAGATGATGGTATACAGGTTAAAAATACCCCTTTTTATTTTTTTTTCTAATTTGTTTTTGTTTACCTTACTTGTTTTAAAAACCCTCATACATATGCTCTATTTTGATACCATAGGCTATCTATCCAAATCCAAAACAACAAACAAGCCTTAACCCACTAAGTGGGGTCGGCTACATTGATCAAATTACATCATAATGTTCTATCATAAACCATACAGAGGCTATCTATAATTGCATTTTTTTTTCATGCTGGTTTCATGGGTTAATCTAATGTTAAAGTTTAATATCTGGATTTAGTTTATGTTAATTGGGATTTTTTGTACACAAAAGATGTGATTACACAAAAGGAGAGAGAAAAACATGAAAAGTTTAGAGGGGATGAATTTAATTAGTGAGAAATCACACTTCTCTCATGTGAAAATCACACTTGAGAGAATCCCTTCCCGTATTATTGGTTGTGTATATTTGGTTTTACTTTTAGAGGAGCCAAATTTGATTCTAGAGGTGTATAATTGATTTTGACATGTTTGGATGTTCTCAAGTAGAATTGATTTTGCTTCAGAATTGATTTTAACCTGAAGTTATGATTTGTAGCTTTTCACTTCTATAATTGATTTCAGCCTTGAATTTAATGTTCAACCCATTTTTACACAAATGTATCCAAATATAAATCAATTTACATTCAATGTACTTTTAGCTAGAATCAATTTTACAAAATTTATGTCGCTGTAAAACCAAACACACGCTTAGACTATTCTAAAGTTGAATCTCTTTCGTTATGGCTGGAGGATAGATATATAAATAAGTAACCCAAAATTATGACTATTGTAATGGATAGAAATATTACTTGAACTACCTTGGTTTTTTTTGTTGTTTCTTATTAGTACTATATGTTTGACTTACAACTCAACTGACCCATATGAACCCAGGCACATATACCAGTATTTTGGTTGAGGGAAGTTGATTTGTTCTGTTCAGGAATCTTAAAGGGCTTTCAGGATTATCATTTCATTAGATTTTTTACGCTACCGATTAATGTTTTTTTTAATAAAACTATCCTAAAACGCTAAAACACATAAGAACACAGTGTGCAACCTCCATCAACAACTTAACTCAGTCCCTTCATTAGCCACAACCTATTTCCCCTCAACCCATATGTTCATTGAGTTGCCCATTCAACCATTTTTGCAAGTCTGAACCAAAACTTAATAAGGCTGCAGGTGGGGTACTGGTGGTGGAAGGGAATGAGAGACATGGCCGCCCAAATTTGCAGAGAAATAGGGTTTGAATGAAATGGGAATTAAACTTTTGATTATGTTATTTATCAATTAGTAGGTGTCTGAAATAAATTGTGATATCCTAATGGTTCATGCTCAATTGTCTTAATTTATATACCATCACTAATCATCTTTTTATTTCCTTTCCAAAAAATCTTTTTATATCCTTTCCAAAAAATCTTTTTATAGGACTTCCTCTTCTTTCTTTTGCTGCTAGTGCTGGAACCTTTATTATTGATAAAAAGATTTTTTCGAAAGGAAATGACTAGTGAACTTCCAGTCACATACACAAAAAAAAAATATCGTCCCCCATCACCATGGGCGACACAACACACTATGACTTACCTATCCGGATATTGATCCGTAGAATTGTGGAAAAGAATTAAAATATTTTATAAATCCAGCTATTGATATGCTTAGATTTATGTTGTTTTGCTGCAATTCATTAACCATGTTGCATTGTGATTATAGATAACAAGTTTATTTACACGTGAATTTGGTTGGTTTTCTTCAGAACCCCTACTCTGTGAACATCCTTCTTGCTGGTTATGACAAAGAGACAGGCCCATCACTGTACTACATTGACTACATTGCGACACTTCACAAGCTTGAAAAGGGAGCTTTTGGTTATGGTTCCTATTTTTCACTATCAATGATGGACAGACACTTCCATAGTGGAATGAATGTGGAAGAAGCAATTGATCTTGTTGATAAGTGCATTTTGGAAATCAGATCAAGGTTGGTTGTGGCACCTCCAAACTTTGTTATCAAAATTGTTGACAAGGATGGTGCAAGAGAATATGCATGGCGCGAATCAGTCAAGGACACTCCTGCTTCAGCTTGAGTTAATCATGTTCCTTATCTTGATCAAAAACTTCTTTACTTTCGCCTGCGCTTTAATATTTCAACATTTTGTTTTCACTTTATCTTAGTGGTTTTGAGATATACCTGAAAACCATGCATGGTCTCTAATGGTCGAAAGTAAGACAATTTCTTGTTTGAATTGATATGTATGACTAGTTCTATTCATATTTGTGACAATGCATGATATTTTGTAGCTCATTAAGGTAATTTCAAAAATTGAAGGGGGTGGAATAGTGTTTTAGGGCATATAGGTTGAGTGAAAAATGAAACGAGGTAATATGCTTGTGTGAATGTTTCTAATTATGTTGTAATCTTGCGGGCAATGTTTTCACTATCAATCGTCGGCTGCGTAAAACCAGATATAGTAGTCTTAGTATTAGACAGAACCAACGTTATAATGTTCTTGAGGTAACCAACATCTATGAAGGATGTCATCTTAAGATTCACATATTGAGTGGGAAGAGAAGATAAATAGATAGATTTGCGATATTCAAACAAGATTTCAATTATTCGATCTTTAAATTACCACCAAAATCGTTTTTGTTCCCCTTTCCCCTATTCTTTCAAGCTCATTCATTTTCAGCTTAAGGAACTACGTGATTCACCCAGTTTTGTATTTCTTAGCTCTTAAATGTTGCACAACCCAACACTCAAAGGTGCCCCAAACAGATATTAAAAGGAAGATGCTTATTTTTATCATCATAATCCCGAGAAGCATAATTGAAAAAACAATTCAATCTTCACTTAAACATAGACAACAAAAAGAGTCATTAGTATCTAAACAATTCTAAGTAGGCAAGTAAACATGTTCCATTCAGTGACATGAACACGTCAATCAATTTGGCCAGTGGATATAAACTAATACAAACTACTAATTAAATACTCTGTAGATCAAGTAAAACATCCAAAATTTGTCAAAATAAATAAAAGTAAAACATCAAAAAAACGCATAGCTCCAACAATGAGTCATATTCACCCAAGTTTCGCCTTGGAAAAATTTCATCATCACCGTCTTATACAAAAAAATGTAATGCTCTTGATTACACGGAAAATTTTGTAACAAACTTAAATGAAAAAAAATACCACTGCATACCCTATGAGATACGTAATTCTTAAACATATTCACAAATGTAATGCTCTTGATTTTTATTATTATAAAAAAAGGCGTTTTTATAAGCATAACGAAGATTTTAGGGTTAAATATGTTTTTGGTTCTTATAAGTATATAATAAATATTTCATTTTAGTCCCTTTAAATTTTTCTTCCATTTTTAGTCCCTAATAATTTTTAATCTTCATTTTTGGTCCCTACTTTTAAGTTAACTCATGTGTAGCCTTTATATTTTTCAATGAAAATTTTCAGGAATGTCTAGATAATCTCACCTAAAAAATTTAATTTTTTTAACTAAACACGAATAAAATATTCTTTTTTTAATGTTTTTTACGCTTAAAAATGCATATTTAATTTTAGTTTTTTAGGAGTTTAAACATGAATTTCGTATTTCATTAAAAAAAAGGCAAATTAACAATACAAATTGGTGATTCACCTCTTGTTGAGGTCAACAACTTTTGCAGTAGTTAATAAACTCTTCTGGTAACATTTTTTTTTCGAAATGATATTTGTATAAACATTTTGTAATAACTTTTGAGATAAAATTTTTTTATACTCTCATTTTTATTCTTACTCTCTTTATATATATTGCTTGGTTTTTGTGTTAATATATACATTTCTTTGTAAAGAAATAATATTTGAAGATTTATTTTGTGACAAATTTTATGACAACTTTATCTCTAATACTTACATTTATTTTTATTTTATCACTCTACTGTTTTGGTTTTTGTACAAATACCTATTTTTTCTTTGTAAATTATGGTTGTCCCATAAGTTGTCAACCAAATGGTTGTTCAAATAACACTCATCCTCTTTATATATAAATAGTTGTTCAAATAACATATCTCTATTTTTTAATTGTGTGAAATATATATTGGTACCAACATTTTGGAAATGACCCCAAATGAATCGCGTAATGTTTGATTTGCTAAAAAACGAAACACATGACAGAACAACTTAAGTTGTATAAATTGTAAGACTGTTTCAAAGACATGACAAAATCGGAGGAAGGGGATAAGGGACATGACAAAAACTGGAATTTTTGTTTTCACTGAACCACAACATATTTTTTTTGTTTCAAGTACAAATTTTCTAAAATACCAAAATAATATTTTGTCTTTTAATGTTTTGTACGATATATTAAGCACAACGAATATTTTGTTTATATTTTTGAAAATAGAAGTAGAACATATAAGAGGAATGTTTTGGTGTTAATAACCTGTGAACGTGGACGATGTACCTATCCGAGGTAATGAAACCTTAAAAAAATTATTTAGTCTATTTATGATGTTGATGAGTATTCGAACGACTGAGTTGTGTTAAGCGAAGAGTGAGAGAGACTCTTCACTCTTTCAGTTCTCTCTCTCTCTCTCTCTGCGCAACGCAAACCCTCACTGTAAGCAAAACCTTCTCTTCCTTTTTCAATTTCTTTATATTTTTTTAATCTTCGTTTAGGTTGTGTTTCTATTTCTGAAAAATGTTTTTTTCTTTCTTTCTTTTTCGGGTATTTTTAGATAATAGGGCTTCTAATTTCTAAATGAAGAAATAACAATCAAACATTGAAAAACAAAATGTACCATTTGCAAGTTGTGAATGACATTATGTTTGTGTAGGATGATTGTGTCATTTAGGTTCCACCAAAATCAATTTTTTATGATTATATGGTTATACAAATGTGTGGATTTTATTGTAAAGTTATGATTTTTGTTGGGGTTTACCATTTTTACACAAATGTACTTTTAGTTTGTGTTTGTCTCCGTCGAAGTTGTTGATATCGTCGTTTTGTGGCACGTGATTGCGGAGTGGGATATTGTTGTTTTGTGGCACGTAATAGTGGAGTGGGATTAGGGTATGGTGCAATGTTAAATGCTGATTTAGTATATTTTCATCTGGCAGCTGTAATGGTCGGTATTATGGTTTGCACGCGAAATGGCTGCAATGGTGAAATTAGTTTTAGATATTTTCTCAATCCACCCCTCTAAAACACGAGGGGTTTACCAGAAGTGTACTTCCGGTAGTGTATTTTATATGAAAAAACACCATCGGAAGTGTGTTTCCGGTAGTATATTTTGACTGATTTGAGCATATAGGGGGATGATTGAGAAACTGTCTTAGTTTTAAGGTTTGGCATAGTAGAATTTTCTAGGATTTGGCATTTGGGCTTTATAAAAAGCCCAATGATGGGCTTAAGTCTCATTCATGAAGAATTGTTTCTCTCTTTGGGTCTTTCCATCAGTGACAACTTTTTCCTTCTTTGTTAATTATAATAATATTACAATAATGGCCATCTCACGTCATGCTGTACCATATCGCAGTTTTGAGATTGGCCGCTCTGCACTGCTATCCGAGATTACGACATAGGTATCTCCCTCCTGCGATTGTAAGTTAGTTGGTAAAATAAGAGAATTTGGATTCATTTAGGAATACCCATGAGTCGATGATTTTAATTTACTGTAAAGGGGAACCAACCCTAATGGCTTTTTAGGTTCTCTTTCTCATATGTTTTTTTTTGCCTTTGCTGAAAATTTTATATTAAGCATATTTATTCATTATTGGGCGATATTTTTTGCAGAAGTGAAACTTGGAAGGAGGACAAAACATTTTCAGAATGAGTACTGTCGGATACAGATCAGAAGATGAATGCTCTGTCATAGGGGAAAAGGCTGAAATCGGATTTCTAGATTTTGAGGAAGAGAGATCTGTTTGCAGTTATGTTGCTGATAACGGGGCTCCAGTAATCGTATCTGTCCCGTTTGCTTTTAAGAATGGGAAGCCTCAATCAGTATCTGTTGGAGATACTGCCGTGGAGTTAATAACCATTAATAATACTACCGAGGAACCAGTGGACCTGTGGAGTGTTCATATTTTTGCCTCAAACCCTCCGGACTCTTTCACTCTTTCTCTCACGGAGCCTCCACCGGCAAATTCAAATGCTGAGAACTTTATAGAATCTTTCAGAGTGGAGGACAGGATGCTTCAGCCTGGTGAGATCTTAAAGATATGGTTGTCTTGCAAGACAAAAGACATGGGCATGTACTCATCTGTTGTGTATTTTGACGTTGGAGATGAGAAAATTGAAAGGGTGGTTTTCCTCTTGGTTGAAGACAAGATCTCAAAATCTCTGGCTTCTAACAGACCTTACTCTAGAGGAAGGAAGAAAGACAAATTTGTTGTAGAGGCCTTTGTTCCCGGCACACGCCCTGTAGCGAAGTCAAATCGAAAATACATAAATAGGCTTCCAAGATATGAGGTTCCCAAGGATATTAGGCTCTTACTTGAGGGCAATCAGGTCCCTCAAGTCGTTGAAGATGGTCTTACAAGACGAAGTTATGCGTCTTATTTCAAAACACTAATAATAATGGAAGAGATACAATTAGAGGTAATCTTGTTTTTTTTTTTTTTTTTGTTAATGAAAGAAACTAAAATAGGAGTACAAGCCTGATATCTGTTTCTATTATTTGTTTGCCATTGACTTCTGCTTTCAGGATGATATGAGGACTTATGACATGGAATGTGTAACTATGAGA
>Ga0315915_1004413_pt1 | contig 17784 bp, 13 predicted proteins | sample MpolbnodulesMG_FD_207738 | JGI IMG/M metagenome (GOLD analysis project Ga0315915, IMG submission 207738) | Medicago polymorpha root nodule microbial communities from Los Angeles, California, United States - branched nodules | ecosystem: Host-associated > Plants > Roots > Nodule | place: USA...
TTTAATCCTTTTGAAAAAAAATATACGTATATTTTTAAGAAAAAAAATCTAAGAACTATATGCTGCTTTTAACAAAGGCCAAGTAAACTCCTTCAAAAGGTGATGAATAAGAATATGTAAGAAATCAAAATTTTGACACCAACCTGAGAAATATAATTGACCTAGCAATGGAACGAACAACTATATTTTGAACAACTATATTTTTTTCTCACCAAATGAATTTAACTACAAAGGTTGGAGTAAGAGATAACAGATTATTAATTAATCTCAAAAACAATGAGCCCAAATTAAAATAGTTTTTTTTTTTGGTTACATAATTAAAATAGGGTTTCGAAGGATGCTTCTTGACACGAAATCAATCTTGCTAAATCTAAAGTCTTGATTAGCAGGAATATTAGTTAAGCAGGCAAGCATATCTAACAAACATTTTTTAGGCACACAAGTATTTGGGTATACCTTCCATGGTTGACAAATTTAAGAAGGCTACATTAGTTTTTGTTAAAGTTAAAGATAGGGTTTAGAAGAGCATCAATTATGTGTTTAAAAAAAAAGGGGATTAATTCTTGAAGTAGTTGTACCTAGCGGTGGTAAAAAAAAGAATACTAAAATTTGTCAAACCATACTTTCATGTGAAATATTATTTAAAAAACTGAAATTTGACAATGTATTTTGACAATCGTATATAAATATATAATTTATAGTTTATTGATTTGTTACTATTGATTTGACTTGAGCATATAAATATGTTGTTGACAATTAAATTGTTTTCCATATATCCTTATTTAAAAAGATAAACATATATCCTCCAAATCTGTCAAAAAAGTAAAAACATAATGCTTAAAATGTGCACCTGCACCTTAATTAAAATTTGAAAGAATGAAATACTCATATGCCTCAAATAAAATTTCCTATAATTTATTTTAATTTAGAAATAATTTCATTATGTAGATAATTGGAATGATTGTTTTGGAAATCATGTGATAACTTTATACCGGTAAAATAAAGATTAATAATATTACCCCAAAAAAATAACATTTAACCACATGCATGTGTAAAACTCTATTAATTAAACTATTTCATGACATAACAATCCAAAAGATGTATAGTCCTTATTATTTTTCATTTTCCTTTTGTTAACTAGTTTCAAAGTAATTTGGCTTCTCATATCCCTATATCAAAAGTGAAATTAAATTTTGGACATAAAGGTGTAATTCTTTATTTTCAATTTAGCAGATAAAGGTGTAATTTGACACTTGAAAAGAAAGCCCCAATTGATATTGTTGTCTCTTTCGAGGACAAAGAAGAGGTTCTAGCTTGACAGCCCGACCAAAAGAAGATCAAAAGATCCAATTACAGAATTATTTAAATTGTTACTACTTGTTTTTTTTTCCTGAAAATTCATGGTGATCCAATTACATATTTTATTTTTAGAATTTAATTTATATGTCCCCGACACGGTAGATATTTTGTACATTGCCAGTGAATAATTGTTTGATTACTCAAAATATTTGATTTTAACTATAAAAAAAAAACTATGTTTACTCTTTGCAAAAACAAAAAAGCGTGCAGGTTATTATCAGGGAGATAGGGGGGAGCCACGACTCCCATAAAGTTTTCGGTCCATGAATACACAGTGCGTGCCCTAGCCATTAAATAAAACACTAGTACTTTGATACAGGTATAGTATTTGTTGGGATTTTCGGGGTATTTAAAACCTCGAGATCATAGTAGACTAGAAATCTAGAATAACTATACAAGAGAGTTGAACACGAGGTGGATCTAAACAATTTAAACTAATAATTTAGGCTTTAAAATTTGGGATTAGAAAACATAAGATGATAAAAGTATTCATTGATCTTCATTTAGTTGAGATGAGAGAGGGTCTCACATTCTCCCTTTGACCATATTCGAAATTTGGATTCATAAACATTATTATTTTTTTCAAATGTGATATTATCCACATCTTTTACCCCGCATCAGAAACCACCTTCATGTTCTCACCCACCAAGTCAAATCATATTCTTATACCATTATTGAGGACCTCTAGCCGGGGAGTCTAAATCACACAAGTGATTTGGACATCAAATATTCCCTCAAAATCTTGTGTCAAAATGGATACTCACTTAATCCTCACATCGAGTAATGTGAAGAAAAAATAAGTAAGAGTTAGTTTGAGTTTCCTAACCATAAGGACTCTAGCCATTTAGATATATTGATCGTTTGAGTAATTGTGTGTCATGAGATATTTTGTAATTTTCTAACGCAAAAAATGTTTGAGAGGACTTACACTTTCTTCCTATAAAGTTATTAAGCATTAAGCATTCCATGGCACGAAATTTTCTAACGTGAAATCGTGGAACGAAGGGGAGGGATTTGTATACAAACGTAAAATCATGGCACGATGGGTGCAAATCGTAGCACAGTTCCTCGGGACTTGTGCACTATATAAGGTTTCATTCTTCATGTTTTGGGTAGGGCTTCAAGTGAGAGAAACGTAGGGAATCAAAGGCGGTAAGTTTATGCTTGAGTGTCTTTGGTGAGAGGTTCTGTTTGGGAAACTTTTGTAAACACCTTGTATGAGTGAAATCATTGAGTCTTTTGTTCTTGGGAAGACGTTGGAAAATTGGTAGAAATTAGGTTTGTTCTTTGTGAGCTTGTTGAAGCTAATTTCTTGAATTTTTTTGTCACTATTTGTAAAGAACTTGTTGATAGTGAAGCAGAGAGATCTTTCTCCCCTAGAGTGTGCCATTGTTGGACCGGATTGGGTTAACATTTATTAGTGTGTTTGTTTATCTTCTCCCTTTGCTTGTAGTTTTGTGATTTACACTTGGTTTCTAAATTAGATCTAGGTCTCTTATTGTTATTGTTGCTTGAGGTTACTTTGATATTTGTTACTACTTTTCTTTTTGCTCCACACACATATAAGTTTATTGGTGTAATTTTGAGTCTGAATTCATAACAAAGATTTTATGTTAAATTTTGTGTTGGAGGACTACTGAATATCTTCAATAAGATGGTGAAAAACATGATGATGAAGGTTGCACAAATAATTTCAAAATGTGTGTGGACACATTAACCCCTAGGCTTAATTCGCCCTGGTAAGTTTATTTAAATGAGATGACGGTCAAATCTCCTTCAAGATATTTTAAAATCTCTGGCATGAATTACACATTCACATCAAACATATCAAAGTTAAATAATTTCAAACAAGTAGCAGCGATCTAGAGTAGTTTTTTTTTAGGGATAACAGTCTAGAGTAGTGTTTGTGGGCGCCTGATCATGTGTTTAAGGTGCTGGTAGTGTGCTTTTTTAGTGATTTCAGTCTTTTTTTTATATTATGTTTTTAGTGTTTATTTTATTAAGGGTCAATTTATAAATTTAAAACAGGACCTTCGATTCGTCTAAGACGACCCTAGGTATATATTATTGACTAAATTGTATGAACAAAGATGAATCTTATTATCTTGTAAAAAGTCATTACAATTACTCTCGTGGGTTGAAGAAAATAAGAAGTGATTTAAAAATCTTTGGTTCACACATAAGAGGGGAAAGATTTTTAAATTAATAGCGGCAATTTTAGCGAGCAATCCAACCTCTCATGAGTTGATGGAGGGAAATTAATTGCGGACCCATATAAGATACTAGTACTAGGGTTTTAGATCGGAGACCAGTTGACATAAATTGTTGAATTTTATCAACCACAATTTTGTTGTATTTCGGTATATGTCCCAATACAATCACCATAAAGGAACACATTAAGCTAACAGATAAGACAAATAAACATAACGTACTTTCGTTTTTGTACCTACGGGTGGTCCAATTTTACTGATCTCTTTCATTTTTAATAGCTAATTATGATATTTTTGTGTCATAATAAACATAACGTACTTTCGCAAAAAAAAAAAAAAAATCCATGAACACAATTAAACTTTCTTTACACTAGCTAATCAAAGCATAAAATATAGGACGATGTTTACTTGTGGCTTTAGAGCACATATTAAGAAACCTAAAAAAAACAACTTTATATTATAAAATATAATATTTGAACTTTTAAAAAGTTAAATCTACGATTTGTAAAATGTATATTTCTTTAATGAGTTATTTAACATGTGCCATTGAAAACACAAATTAAAATTTGCCCAAAAAAAATGTTTAAAGTACTCCATCCGACCACATTTATAAGCAAAAAAAACTTTTTAGATTTATTCAATATTTAATGTATTTGGTCAATATATAGACTAAATACATTATGTATTCAATAAATCTAAAAAATACATTTTTGCTTATAAATGTGAATGAATGAAATATTAAAGAACACATTAGAGGTGTTCTAGTTCAATGATAAGAGTTTGGCCTTATAAAAAAAATGTAAGAATATATATTTTGCTTTAATTAACAATCTATATTTTTTAGGGGTATATACACACACACTCAATAAAGTAAACTCTGTCTCTAAGTATGTCATGGTTAATGCATATATTACACTGTGGTAAGAAAAGGAACTGACGAATGTAGCTACAATAGCTAGATTTTAGATTCTTCCAAGCTATAAAATATTTATGTTTTTTTTCTCAAAAAAAAAAATTTATGTTTTTCAATTATTGCTAAAGATATCACACTGCCAACTCATGCATGTGTGAAACCAATTAGCTTCACATGCATTCACGGCTGGGGTTAGGCCACACCACTCAAGACAAAATTAGGATTTACTTTGTATGTATTTTCATATTGTATGTAATTTCAGCGTTCATTTTATGAGTCTTGACAAGGATATCTGTTAAGAAATGAAAAATAACTTAATTTCTACACACTTATATGCATATTCTACAAAATTAATTCACTCAAAATAAATTATTGTCACTACAGAACTAAACATACATTTATTTAAAAAAGATGCTCTTTTATTCATTTTTGTCGAGTAAATTGATATCGATATTAACAAGATAACGAAAGCAAAAAAGAATTGAAAGACAAATTGCACGTGCAGGAGACAAAAATCTTGAGAAATAATGGGAGTGGTTATATTATTATTCAGATTATACACGATCAAATCCAAAAGGGTGAGTTGACAATTCGTACTACCTTGTATATCTATGCATGTACTTATGTTGACAATTGTTCACTAATGAACATATAAAGTCTTCTTTTTTTGTTACAGAAGAAATAGCTAAAATATTTTGATTCTTTATCTTATACAAATTCATTGTTTCGTTAAATGTAAGTTGAGGTTAATTGTCCACAACAAGATATTCAAGAAAGATTGGATGCACCATGACAATGAGCAAGAAAACTTTAACGTTCTAAAAATAACTGAGATGGAAAATGAATGAAAAGAGGAAAACAAATGGAAGAGATCAAAGAAAATAATGATTATACCAACATTTTATATAAGAGAAATGTTAACCAGTGCCCCGTGCACTAACTAAGGAGATTAATATAGAAATTTTGTATTGGAAAATGATGAAAAGTGAAATGTTCCACTTTATGAAAGTCAAAAAGTTGTTGTTTTTAATGAAAACTTTCTATTTTTAACATTCTTAATTAGTGCCCCTGGGACACCGGTTAACAAACTCTTTATATAATGATGCTAGACTAACGAATATAACAAAGCAACTAATCAATAATCATTACTAACTACTACTTACTCTAAGAAAAAAATTACTAATTACTACTCCCTCCGGTCCTAAATATAAGAGAAGAATCATTTTTTAGGTTCATTGAATAATTATTGTATTTGGACTACAATGTAAACTAAATACATTATTTATACTATGAACCTAAAAAAATAATCTTCTCTTATATTAAAGACCGGATGAAGTACTTTAAATGATTTAAAACTTACTCCTTCATAATAAAATATAAACAAAAAAATAGTTTTTTTTTGAAAAAAAAACAAAAATGATAGTTTTTTTTTGGTGAATAAACAAAAATGACAGTGAAAAAGTTAATATATGTCGTTATAAATTTAGTTATATTAACTTTTCAACTACCTTTTCTTTTTTTCTTATATTTGATTTCAGAGAGAGTATAACTTAATATCATTTTTTTCTTCCAATTTTACTTATTATGCTATCCTAAATTAAAAAATTAAATATTGATTAAACATATATTTTATATTTTTTATGTTACTTTATATTTATAAATCAATTCAACTATTGATTTTAATAAATATTATAAATTCAATCGCCTAATTTATTTGATATTATTTATTAACTAATATTTAAGTTATCTGTGTTTTTTAGGGATATAAGTTTCCATTTTTTTAAGGAAGGGATATAAGTTATATGTAGTATTTTTCTAAGTGTTATACTAATGACACTTGTTAAAGAAATCAAAATTAGTATATTTGCATTGGTTTTTTAGGCAAAATAGAAAATATATTAAATAGAAAGAAAGAAATACAAAGATTGGAGGACATGATACCTGAACCAGGAAAACTAAAACAAGAATACAAAGTTATAAAACAGTCTAAAATGGATCAACTCTAATGATCATAACAAACATTAACTAATCACCGGCGCAACTCAGCGAACCTACGTACGGGTACGAAACCAAGTTACAAAAAAGAGTGAAAAGTGAATATATGTAAAGAACACCTAGAGTTTAAGTATGGCAAATGGATTAAATTTTTAAAAAGTTAAATTCATGTTTTTCACCATTTCTCAACACAATATTTCTATTTATATCCTCTTAAGCAATGTCCTAAAGAGACTTTTTAACATTTCCGTTCTACTAAATAGGTTTATTAAACTGGCATATACTGTATTTTGGTACGGATCAGTAACATAATGTGTATGACAGAGAGCTGATTCATGGTTGAAATATTTAATTGAGTATTGTCGATGTCAACGTGGGACATGATCAAATTGAATACTACTACTAATATTGCCAAAAATTTCCATCCTAGTAATGATCAATATATCTACCTCAGTAAAAATGAAATTAAGGTATCAGTAAAAGGTTGTGCATGTTGGTTTCTGCATGCTCGGTTGTAGATAACGGTTCTTTTTTACTTTATCATCATCACATTCACATGCATGCATATGCATGTTGTAACATTTTTTTGGGGTACTGTACACTACTCTTTTTTTTCTTTTTTTTACTAGTATTTCGTTCATTCACACTTTGTTGAAATCAGCAACCAACCCCAAAGCCACTGCCAAAATCTTTGCCTTGTGTCAATGTCAAATCCAGCTCACTAGATACCTAGCTTCAGCCTTTCCCTACTCTATAATATTGCTTGTCATGATCAACTATATAGAGTAGTGAATACGAATGGTCCAAGTTTGTGCGTATATAAACTCATTCTTTCACGCCAACATAAAATTAAAGAAACAAAATTATACATCAATTAACTACCCATTAATAAATCATTTTAACAAAATCCAAAGGCATTAGAAGTAATATACAAGAATTATCTAGCCAGCTAATTTTGTAATGTTCTTTCAAAGACTATGACTTTGCAATTCTTAGCATTAATCAATTAATCTCAATCACTATAATGTTAAAATTTCACTATAAATTAATCAATCAATTTCACAATTGCAGTGAACCCAATTGCTGGACAAGATGCGTTCTACGTGTGTAATTTGTCTACCTTATGAATATATTAACATAAAAATTCATGTAAGTAAAAGGCTCATAAGGCTACCATATAAGTAAACGAGAATGTTAACCATTACCCTTAGGACATTGGATAAGGGGATAAAAATAGAAATATAGTATTGGAAAATGGTAAAAAGTGATAAATTTAACTTTTTAAAAGTCAAAATGTTGTTGAAACCAATGCAAACAAGCTACTTTTGGTTTCCTTAACTATTGCCCTGAGGGCAATGGTTATCAAGACCCAATAAGTAAATGGCTCAATATGACTACCACAATCTATCGTAACACTCCTATTCTGCCGGTCACCCTCAAATCATAAGTTATATACAAATAAATAAACCATCTAAAAACAGTTAACGTAAGACTGTTTAAAGATTGAAATTAGCTCCTTAGTCCTTACCAATTCTTAAATTAGGGTTTCTTTATTCAATTAAAGTAACAAACACCACTAGATTTTTTTTTTGTTAATTGGTGTCAAAAATATTGATTAGAAAATTCATAAATATAAATTTCATTTTTAAAATAAAGTTCTATAAAAAAAAGATTTACAGATAAAGCAATTATTTTTTGTCAAGTAATAATCACAACACTTATGTGTATTTTGTCAAGATCTCTACTTTTTAACATTCCTTATTTATGACCCTTTATTTTTTGTCTGATGTGATGTTTTGCTGAGCTATCATTGATTAAGCAATAATCAAGATGTTCCTATCATAATCTTACAGAAAGATTATGTTGGGATTTTCTACATGACGGCCCATAATACAAGACAACACATTTTGGAAGAACAAGGAAACTTCAGTTACCTTCATGTTAGAATTAGATTCTCATGGGGTCTTACTCTTATTCCAACATCGTAACTTCCATAGAAATAATTTTTTTATTTGCACGATTAACGAAACTTCATCTTCCCCAGTAACAGATTGAGATTACGTTACGTAACGAACATTTTTGGTGCCATTTGATCACGCCACACAAAAAAATTAGTACTCGAGTGAGCACTACACTTGAACGGATCATGGAGTAAATCACTGTCAGTTGTCATAAGCCAATGGCAATCAAGTTAGTACTAGAGATTATAATATATAGACTTCGTTATACTACTCTTTTTATAGAATTTCAATGAAATGATCATTAATAGTACTCTCTCTGTCCCATATTATGTGACCTAATTGATTCCTCACGTATGCTAATGCCATAATTTTGAATTTAAATATCTTTAATGGAAAAAATTACGAAAATTTGATATTTTAAAAACATTTATCGAAACAAATCTAACATCTTATACGATATATTTTGCCTTTATATTTTAGTAGAAAAATAAAGTCAAAGCAGGTTATATGAATAGTACACATTTACAAATTAGCTCACTTAATATAGGATGGAGAGAGTAGTAGTAATTAACAAAGTTTATTAATGCTATTATTAAATTTGTCTTCCTTCAAAATAAAAAACTGTTAATGGTACTAATATTTTTTGTTCTCAAAATAATAATAATAATATACGACTTATAAAATGAAAGAATAACGCCACCAACACACATTTTTTAACATATTTTTTTCTTTGGTATATAACATATTCTTTTTTATTTGTTAAAATTCATATGAATCTCTGATTAAAACAAACAAATAAATAAATAATTCATATGAATCCCGCAAAATTAATATAGGATTCACATAATGTGGTGGAACCCATATAAAATTTACATAAGGAAAAAAGAATATATTGGAAAGTGTATGCTAGAATTCATATGAATCTCTAACCAAAATTCATATGAAAAAACAATCTTATAGTCTTCACAGCTATAAGATTTTCATAATAGTATTGCGATCTAGAAAATCCTCTTTGGTCTAGAAAGTTATGTTTTTTAACTTTTCTCTTGATCACTCCTTAATTAAGTACATCTTTCACTCTTCGATTTATAAAGGAGTTTTTACGGTCACCTTTCAACCTAAAAAGGACTTTTATAAAAGATAGATTGGAGAAAATCACAATGAGTATAATGGTGTTTGGGATCTAATTTTCTCTTAACTCATGTTTGTGGGTATGATGGTACGAACACACTCATAATATGTGATCCACAAATCTATTATGAACTGAAGAGATTATCATATTTGTACTTAAAAGTGGATTATGGTTGAAGATCAATCTCTTTAGCTTCAAAGGCTTTTCAACTCGTGTTTTAGATGACTCAAGGCAAATTCATAATGTATATGATTTGAGGATATATTGAAGTGCTTGGAGTTTTTTATTTTTGAAACAACATAATTTTATATAAGAGCCTAGCACAAGAAGTGCAAAAGGCAAGTGAATACAAATAGAGGCCAAAAAGGCAATAATAGAAAACGCAGAAGGAACAAGCAACTAGCCTAACACAACTAACAACCAAACAGTAGCGACAAGCCTCCAAAAAACACGCATCAGTAACCAACAAAGATGCAAAAAACCCACACTTTTGGAAACCCACCACTTCCTGCCGTAAACCCAACAAAACAGCCTCAGACCTTCGAAAAACCTGTGCCAAAACACAACACTCACCTCCTCTTTAAGAACTCTTTCGGGTTCCATCACCATTCATAAAAAAGACAAGAAGCAATTCTTAGTCTACTCAAGGCCCAACACCAAGACAAAGCTTTGATATCATCCACAACCTCATCATAATTCTTGAATTGGTTTTTAAAAATCCGATCAATTCTTTCTTTCCAAATCATCTGAATCGTTGCATGTCGAATCAACCAAAACCCTCTATTTAATTGATTCGAGGGTGCCTCCCCACTCCAACACTCAAAGTGAACAAAACTATTATGAGGAATAATAAAATTAATGTAGAGCCAATTCAAGACCTTGCGCCAAATCAAAAATGCAACCTCGCAATGTAAGAAAAGATGTGTCGTTGATTCCTCCCCTTGTCCACACAACACACAAAGACAAGACTCCACTGGGTCTAGAATATGGCGGAAAGCAAGGTTCGAACATGTTTGAATACGATCAAGAAGTAACATCCAAGAAAATGCCACAACTTTATACGGAGACGGACTCTTCCAAATCTTACCAAACCCCTTCTTGTAGCGCATATAATTCTTCATCTAACAACAAAATTCCTTCTAAAATTCTATAAGATGAGCGAACAGAGAAGACTCCCCCTTCTTCCGGCGTTCACACCTTGCATTCTCCACAACTTCCCTAGTATAGCCTCTTTTTGGGTCAAAATAGAATATAGTCGCGGGAAAAAAGAAGAAAGAGGAACCTCTTCGATCCATTTGTCCTTCCAAAAGCTAGTATTCCTCCCATTAGCACCCTACAAACCACCTTATTTGTGAACCAATTCTCCCCTACACTTCCCTCCAAAGTCATCAAATCCTTCTACCACCCCGATGTGTGCCTCGGCCATCTAGCCCCCTCTAGCTGTGCAAAACCACTAATATTTTCCCCATACTTTTCAAGAAACACAATTTTCCAAAGAGGGAGCTCCTCTTGGAGTAAACGCCATTTCCACTTAGCCAAACGACTCAAATTCACCACCTTGACATCTTTAACCCCTAAACCTCCCTTAGATCTTGGTTGACACACTTTCCTCCAACTAACCCAACAAACCTTTTGGCCACCTCCTACACCACCCCAAAGAAAATTTCTTTGGATCTGGATCACCATTCTCACCACTTTAGCTGGAATTTTCAAGAAGGAAAAAAAGAAAATTGGAATTGCATTCAAAACGGAGTTAAGAAGTGTAATTTTCCCTCCTAGACTCAAGTATTTACTTCCCCACGAGTTAAGCCTATTTCTCAATTGCTCCAACATCGACTCCCAAGTAGAAACCTTTTTTGGATTGGCTCTCACCGGCAACCCCAAATACTGGAACGAAATAATGCCTTCTCTACAATGCCAAAAACCACACGCCGTTTCCATAAAGTCTCTTGGGACATTTACACTAATCAATGAACTTTTGTGGAAGTTCACTTTCAACCCCAAAGCCATTTCGAAACCTCTCAGTAAAGCCTTCAATATCCAAAGATTATCCACGGTTGGTTCACCTATGCAAAGAGTGTCATCGACATATTGCAAATGAGACACCACCATACCCCCTCGCTTAAATTCAAAACCTTTCAACGAGTTTCGATTCACCGCATTTGTCATCAAGCCAGTAAAACCTCCTCCCACCAAGAGAAACAAGAAAGGAGCTAGGGGGTCTCCTTGTTTCAATCCTCTTTGAGGAAGGGGTGGTGAGCAAGGATGTGGGGTCTGGAACTTCAAAGGGAGGAAGTAGGGAGTGGGAGGTGGGAGACATATTTAATCATTCTTTTGTTAATTCTTAACTTAATTGATTTCAACAAAAGATTGACGAGAAAAATGATTTCAAGAAAATATTAATTTTATCATTTTTCTTTTAACACATTTTCTCTATTTTTAAGAAGTCAAACTATCTTATTGATATTGGGAGAATCGAACTTAAAACTTTGACGTAGAAAAACTAGTATAGAATGAAAGTTGAATCCATGCTTTTCATCCATTAAAACTTTGTTTAATAAACAAACATTAGTTGTTAGTATGATATCTTAGTAACAAAGATTTAAATTTTGAACCTCCTTCTCAAACTCTTGCAGATTTCTCATCCATTAAGGTTATATTCATGAATAAATACAACAACTAACAAAATAATAATAATAATGGCTTTGCCATTTCGTCTATCTACCAAAAAAAAAACTAATAATAACAACAATAACAACAATAAAAGTCATGGTCCACGGGTTTAAATTGCCTATATACAAACCTCACCTTTCTATGTTTATGTGAAGATCAATATTGTTGGATATTTGTGTATTGGCTTCACTTTTGCTAAAACAGATATTCAAGCATGATGTTGGATACGATGGTCCAACATGTTTGGCACTCTAGTAAGATGTTATCTACGTATTTCCATTTGAAGAATCTGTGTGACAATATGGAAGTAGATTTTGGAGTTCTGTTATACTTCTTCAGGTCTGTTGATTATGTTGTGACTGAAGAATTATTTCTGAGGTATTCCTTTAGTTATCTATTTGATGTGTTCATTTCTTCATGGTTGTTTGCTTTTGATGATTGAAGAAATGGATGTGTGGTTTCTCTCTTCTTTATTTGTATGACATCAGTTTGTTTTAGCCAAAAATTTGTCAAAGGAGAAGATTGTTGGATATTTGTGTATTGACTTCACTTTTGCTAAAACAAATATTCAAGCATGATGTTGGATATGATGCTCCAACATGTTTGACACTCTAGTAAGATGTTGGATACGATGTTCCAACATTCTGGCACGGTTCATTGTGCCCTGTTTATGTGCCAAGTTATACGCGCGCTTTATCTTATTAAAGAATCTACGCCTTATTTCTTGTTGGCCAAGTAGCATGCTTTTTGTACATAATCAGATTGTTAATTATTTCCTAAAGTTGTGTCAACAATTTGGGAAACTTTGGATATGTTTGGATTGTTCCTAAAGATGTTCCTACATTTTAGGAGTTGACTTATTTGTTCCTGATTATTGTGTAACGGGTCACCGCTTGGATCTGTTTTGTTCTGAAGCCCAACAAGACTTATTAGCCCGTATTGCTTCAGTATATATACAAGACTGCAAGACCTAATCAAGTATTCAAGTCGTCATTGAATATTAGAGCTTTTTAGGGTTTTGAGTCGTTTGTTATTTGTGAGCCTTTCTTGTATCACCTTGATACATGTTAAAGATTGTGTTTTATTGAGTTGTAAGTTGTACTACTCCTAAGCTTTGAAGCACGGAGGTAGTTTGTGTTTGAAGGTAACTTCATCTTATTGAGTTGTAATCTGATAATCACAAGGGTTGTGATTGATTGAGTGGAAGTGAGATGGGATCTTAGATCTAGGAATTTCTAAGTTGAAGTCAATACGGGTAGGTTCTAGGTCTTAAGTTGTAAACTGAGAGTTTGCTAAGAACTTAGAATAAGGACTGCACTAGTGGATTTCCTTCCTGACTTGATAGCCCCCAAAGTAGGTGTGTTTGTCACCGAATTGAGTTAACAATTCTCTTGTACCTTTTACTTTCTTGTCTTTTACATTTTGCATCTTTTGTTTGTTATTGTTAGCGCAATGTTCTAAACATTACATTCAACATTCGTATTTTGTATCTGGTGTTGGAACATCATGTAAAACATCTAAAAAGCTAACACGACATAATTTCAAATATGCATACATCATTTTTGCTAATTTCAACTTAGAAAGTCATGTCAATAACTCGTAACTGGTATTTTTTAAATTAATACACACAACCTTTACACTCAAACTGTACATCAAAATGGCCTTCGTGAATAAATTAGAGAAAAAAATACGTATCTGGGCAGAGCAACATCATGACCACACACAAAAGGCATCCAAAGAAAAGAAAATGGTGCAACCGTGTTCTAAGGATCAAGAAAAGATGAAGTATAGAAATTTGTATAAAAATACAAGACAAAGTACAAAAAGGATTTGATCGTTTATGGATATTATCTTGTCATAATTGTTTAATATGTGATTTTGATTTGGAGAGACCAAGCATGTAAGCTCTATGGAGAAAGAGGCGTCATTGCTACTCTGGAAACTTGGCATGAAGATCATTTCCCCAGGAACATATTTGAATACGTTGTTGCTCCAATCCTACATTCATAAAGTAAAATTCTTGGTTAATTTCTGGTTTGTCACGTATCATATTTGATATCATGGGCTCACTAAAGATCAAATAAAAGACTCTGATTATTCACCTAAACAAAAGCCACTCTACTATTGAGTAATTGAATCTTTAAGTTCGTATCTACTACATCATACATCAACTGACATATTCAAATCAACTATATCATTTTTCAAAATTATTTCATTCCTTAATAAGCACAAAGTCCAAATCACCGCCAACAATATGGTTTATCTGTTTCAATAGCTGCTCATAAGCATTTCACTGTGTAGAAAGTGATCAAGTCCTTTTATAATTAAAAATATAGTTATATAGATTTAATCTTCAGGTGTTGGTTAATGCAAAACTTACACCATCAACTTGGTCTGAGCAATTTTTTTAACTGTCGCACCTGCTATCTCAAAATCTAACCTTTTTTTTATTTAGTGTTAACACATTTTTATATAGGATAGCTCGTTTCAGGTAATTTTGGGATGGAAATGGAATTATGCGAGAAAGGATGTTTTAACTGGTTACACTTTTTTGTCTTGGCCAAGGATGTTTGCGTAGCAGCCAGGCCTTTTGACAGTAAAGTGTCATGGCAAGGGAATCAAAGCATGTTAATAATTAATATTTGGCTCTAGCGTTATCTCTCATAGGGACCTTGTGTTTTGTAATTCTTCACTTTGCATTGGTGGTAATTGATTCAAAACTCTTGTAACATTAGTTTCTATTAGCCCACCTGAATAATAACTTATGCTTCTTAGTGGTGCGTTAACATATTTTGCTTCTTAATATAAAAAATCTAGGATAGCTAGTTTACAAATTTAAATTGGATATGCACCATTTGTACATATATTATGACCATTGTAAAATATATTGATATAAATTTCTCATCAATCTAAAACTGCAATACTCTTTTTTCATTTTAAATTCATCTTATTTCCTATTATACCCGCGTGAATCTTATTTAATCATACAATATTTGTTGCATTTATAAAAATGCCCAATAAAGTACTATATTTGTAAGAAAAAGATGAGATTAATACCTCTAATTGCTTGCCAACGGTGACAACTATATGCTCTGGACCTGCATCAAATGACAGAGGACCTCTTTCAGTTTGAACGTAAAATATGCAATGCTCCATGGGAAGGTAGAAGCGCAAAGCATGTTCAGATAACATGCCCTTCGTAAGACCCGAGACACGTTCATTTCGTTTGGGGGTATTGTCGTGGGGATATCTGCAAAGGCAAATCACAGACTCTGTCTCTTGAATCTGCTCCTTAAAATCTTGAGATGTGTCTTGTTGTAGAGCCAGAGTCACTTGCTCCACTATATTATCCAATCTACTTGCTACATTCCCCATATGAACCCTGCTTGTGTTATGTAAAAACAACTTAGTACCTCGTTTTGTCTTCATTGGCGATGAATGACAATGAACATGAACGATAATCTATTTCTATTATAAGCTATATACATGTTAAATGGTAAAACATAAATCATGAAACAATCAAACAACCCAGTATGTGCATGTTTGGTTTGAGTGTGAGTTTGGCAGGACCGCGGGTTACACTGTGATTTTGACAAAAACTATAATTTAAGTGAGCGTTTGGAAAAATGCTAAGTCGTGTTCATAATTTTGGGTGTCCAAAACCTATAATTATTAGCTTAAAAAAACCAAAATGTGTCTAGGGGCGCAATATTGTCACTCTTGCCAAACCAATCAGAGTATAAAGTTTCAACAAACGCACGGTGCCACCGTAATTTTGTCGAACATTGGCATTCCAAATATATACTATGTAGGGTCAATAATCTAATTACATTGTCAAATAGTATAATTTGGCTTTAATCCAATTACACAGTTATTTAATTATTTGTTGCTATATATTATATAGAGTAAAATATTTTTTGGTGATTTATTACAAACCATTTTTTATTATTTGTCCATGTTGTATATAGCTAGATGTATAACAATAATTAGTTTTTGTGTTTTTGTGTACGGGTGGAGTAGGAGGGAATTATGCATGTGTGAACTTAACTAGGGTTTTCCCACTTGTGGGCTTGAGGATCAGGACTTTCACTGTGGGGGGATAGGAAGCCCTCAAAGTGACTTCAAGCAAAGTGGGCAAATATGATAAGTGTGTTCTCACGATCAACATGCTTTTAGACCATTTGAGTTTGACACTTTTGGTTTCTCAGCAGCGGAGGTTGTAAATATTCTAGAAAGAGTTCAAAGGTTCATGAATAACAATGTTGTGTCTCCTAGGTCTATCAATGTAGCTTTTAAGACGATTGATTTTACCAACTAAAAAAGATTAATAGCTCTGCTTGTTGTTCAATTATCTTTCATTCCTGTGTAATATTCTATTCAATCAAGTAAGAACAATGTTTAGTTGTGATTTGTATAACATTAATACATAATCCTAAAATTCATAATAACATACGAAACCTAACCTATGGTAAATAATTAATCAAGCAATCATATCATATATAAAAACTATAAAATACCATTTCTTAAGCATATTCGATTAAGATTTTAAAAGACTATTTTGGTAAAAAAAGTCTGAGATTTTAAAAGACTTTGTAAGATTGTATTGATTCTGTGAGATTTTAAAAGACTTTTTACACTCAAGATTTATGACACAAATTTTAATGGATTTATAAGAAAGATTTCAATGGATTTATAACACTACTTTTAACATTTTTTTTAATTTGAATAAAGAAAAACCAATACAAAATTCTTTTACTAACTAAATGATTATTGTTTTTCCGTAGTAAAAAAAGTGATTATTGCGTAAAAATTCGCTCTACATTTTGTTTGATAACCACTTATTAGCATCACACAATCCCCTGTTTATAGCATCCACGGGGAGGTGCAACAACCTAATAGTTTCATCTATAGTTCAAGTTACATAACTATCTTTGTCTTTACCCTTTTCTCGATTGTTTTCTTGTTCATTTGATCACTAATATGTATAAAGAACGAACTAGTTATTTTACTAAAACAATTGATATTTCCTAATTGTCAAAAGTATGATGACTATATACCAAATAATATATATTCAATAAAAATAAAGAGAAAAACTACCTAATAATAAAAATAACGAAAAATCAGACCAAAAAAAAGCAACAAATCATAAAATAAAAAAATCAGTAAAATAAACAAGAAATCGAAAGAAAAAAAAACATGGCATACAAAATGACAAGAAATCATTCCAAATTAGAAAAAAAACAATCGGTTAAAAAAATCATAACAAATATCTATAGATTTTTGAAGAAGTTGACAGAGAAAAAGAAGAAGAAGAAAAGTTGGTATTGAACAGATGACGGGAAAAAAGGGTTTGGAAGAGAATGGCAAAATCTTAAGGGTGTGAGATTGTTAGTAATTGTGTGGGATATCTCAGTGGAGTAGGAAAAGATAATCCAAAGAACCTACATGGCAGAGGTTCTACGTCACGAATCACCACAATATTTTGTATCCAACATGCCAATGAAGGAAATGTCTTTTCAAAAGTGTATATGTATCTTCTAA
>Ga0315915_1004417_pt1 | contig 17779 bp, 8 predicted proteins | sample MpolbnodulesMG_FD_207738 | JGI IMG/M metagenome (GOLD analysis project Ga0315915, IMG submission 207738) | Medicago polymorpha root nodule microbial communities from Los Angeles, California, United States - branched nodules | ecosystem: Host-associated > Plants > Roots > Nodule | place: USA...
ATTAGTTTTCTATGATGTAACAAACTCTAGTTTTATTCTCAACAAATGTATCTATTTATACTGTTGTATTCTGATTCAGAAAATCAATGAACTGAAACATTTTCATTCATTAGCCTTTCTCTCTATAGTTATTACGTATCACCTGCAAAATTAATCAAGCAAAGTCTCATCACTGTAGGCCACATTGTTTTGTTAATAGCCTTAGTTTTTGCTAAAAAAATACTAGATCATATAGTGTAATTAGACACATTCAATCAAACAAATTATTTTTGCATTTTTATCTCTTTATCTTTCTACCTTTATCTTTATTTTTATGCATTTCTTAGTGTAGTGCAAAAAACCCAAACCAATTATGCCTAACACTTTACCGGAGAAGTCAAGGAATCCAAACAATTGTACCTTGGCGTCAATCACTTGAAGTAAAAGGCACAAAAGTTGAGAAAACTCGGTCAACCTCGACTGATTTCACACTTCTGTCAACATATATCACATGCCCAATGGCTCAATACGACCCTTACCACTGAAATATTCAGTTTCCCATGCCAGGACTATGTTTAGTGTATGCACCTGAGGTCTAGAAAGAGTCTCCGCAATATGGAACAAGCGTCATCCTCAACAACTAGAAAATCAAGATAGTCTCGACCGAGCAAGCCTTCACAGATGTTGGAAAAGCCAGCTTCCATTGCAAATTGGAGAACTTGACACTGGAAACCTTATACGATTTTTTTTGTTATCAGTAGGATACTAATAAGTAATTCCTATGATGCTATGTCATATTTTTTGTAACTCATACACATTTTGTTCTGATAGTAAAAAAAGTTTGGTACGTTATATTAATTAATGATAATATGATGCATTATTTTTCTTGAAGGGTAAAAAATTTGAATCATTTTGCAATTTGTGTGTGTCATCCAAACATTAATGATATTTTTTTTTTAGCAAAAACATTAATGATATTATGACACATTATTATGTACTTTCCCACATCAAGTTCTCTAATTTTTATGTTATCCACTTTCTCAAGCCAACTTCTCCGATGAAGATAAACTATTATTAAGCAATTTCTATAATTTTTATGTTACATCACTAATATCGTGTCATCAAAACATTATTTCTCAATTTGGATGTGTATATATTAGATACGTTTGGATGACACACAATTCGAGACATTATTTCCTTATTATGATACATTATTTCTGGATTTGAACCATTAAAGATATTATGATATTATACCCTATTTAAGCTACTTCTATAATTTTTATGTTGTCCACTTTCTCACGTCAAGTTCTACAATAGAGGAAAATAAGCAAGTTTATTTTTTCATGGAACTCACTTGGATATTTTCATCGAAGATGTTCCTAGTAACTTAGATATTTTTATTTTTTCAAAAAAAAAACTTAGATATTTTTATTGAAGATTTTCTTAATATGTACGAACAAAAAATAAAACTAAGTAATTTTAAAATTAATAATGTTTTGTTGACTTGAGACTTAGGAGTGTGCCCCTCCTAAAGGTCTCAAATTTGATTCTCTCTAATATTAATTTGGATGAACTAATTTAATTTCTTAAAAAAAAATAGTGTTCTGTTGACTGTGGTCAAAATAAAAAATTCAAATTGCATTATGTTTTCAAATCGTGAGATTGTTGTTTCCATCTACACATTTTTCAAAAAAGGTTTCATCTTTATTATTCCTTCCATTCCAAATTATATGTCGCTTTGGGAAAAGAATGTCCCAAATTATAAGTCGTTTTACAATACCAATAAACCATAACAATAGCAACATTTTGAGCCGTCACCAAAACCCTAGTTTCTTCTCTTTCATCCACAAAAGAGGGGCGGTTTAGGGTTATTGACCCAAAATCACCCATCTAACTCGCTTTTCTCTTTCCCTTTATTGAAATAAGTGATTTTCACATCTATTTCGTTTTTTATTTTGTGATTTCGTCGTCTTAGTGCGACGTTTGATTTGTTCGTCGTCTTTGTGCATCGTTGTTTGTCTTTCTTGTTTCGTTCAGGTATTTGTTCAGTTTGGATTGTCAAATCAGCTTAGATCCAATCAATTACTTTGGTGTTGTCCACATTGCAGATCCGGAGACATGGGTATTCCGGAGACTTAAATATAGTCATAAGTGTAGGCTTTTGTACTTTGCCGTTTTATGCTATTAACATGGATGTTGTGAGTTTGTTTACATATTCATCCTTTTTGTTTTTTGCGAATTTGCGTTGTATCGATGTACTCTATCAATTTGAATGAATGAATATCATTTATTTTTGTCAAAAAAAATACCAATAAACCATTAATGATACTTTTCCATTTATAACCTTACCCATTTATTACTCTCTCTTCTTTCAGTTCCTTAATTTATCTTTTTCATACCATTAATTAAGACCAAATTTATAAAACAACTCATAATATTATTGTGTTAGACAAAATTAATTACATTTTTTAATACGTGTGAAATGTCTAAAACGTCGTATAATTTGAGACGGAAGGAGTATTTCTTTATACTCAGTAATGGACATAATTATAATTCATTACCAATATTATTTTTTTCAATAATTATTTTATTTCATTCTTGTAAAAAACTTTAGGGCTTACAACGTCATTTTGAGTGTGTATATATTAGATAGATGCACAAGAAGAGTCTAAACCATATCATTGGTTTATGCAATATCCATTGTCAACAAATACAAACGATGGTTAGTACTTAGTAGTTTGCTTATTCTTTTGCATGCAACTCTTTAATCTTTTTCATTCAGGATATCTTTTACATTCGATAGATGCTTATTCTTTGAGTGTTACAGGACTTGCTTATAGTTTGCATTTTGATCCTTTCTATTGCTTCATGCAACTCATGGATTGTAAATGGTGATGATACCCTTGACGTGATTCATTATGGTGCCAAAGGTGATGGCAGAACCGATGATACCCAAGTACGTGTATACACTATACTCCACACTAATTCTGTTTGACTTTTTTATTATTAAGATCTTTTTATCAGGATTAATTTAACTTTTTGTTCGACTAATGATTATAACTTTTTTGTTTGACCATGATATACTTCACCTTTCTTGTAATTTATAGTTACAAATTCTTCCATTTCTAATCGCAGTCTACACTTTTTGTCTATAGGCTTTTAAGGATGCATTCAAAGCTTTATGTGGAGGTAATGATGGGAATACGCTGGTTGTGCCGGATCACTATGCATTTTTTGTGCGTCAAATAAACTTCAGTGGCCCTTGTTACTCTAAAAATATTAATATCAAGGTACAAGAGTTGGAAGCATTTACCTTAATTTTGTATCTCTTCTATATTAAGGAGTAATATCTAATTTTTTGACAAAGGAGCAATATCTAAGTTTAGCAAATGTTTGCAGATTATGGGAAACATATTAGCCCCTAAAAAAGGTGATTGGGGAAGAGAGTGTTCAATAATGTGGATTCATTTCTTTAACATATCTGGATTGACACTTGATGGATCAGGAGTGATCAATGGCAACGGTGAAGGTTGGGGGAGTAAGGTAACTAATCACATAAACTTTTTTATATTTTTTTGAATTATAAAATTAAAACAAATCTTGATCAAAAGGTCATTGATATCTCGATTGTGTAAACGCAGATGTGAATTTAATACAGTTTTTTTATTAAAAAAAATGAAAAAATTTCCAGAATTCATTTTTAAACAATTACGCATAATTTTTGTTTGATTGGATTATAATTACGCACAAATTAGTGCACTAGGTAAAAGAAATATCAAATTGTTTTGCAATTATTATTGTTTGTAACATTTATCAAACAATACACGATTTTAAAAATTGCAGGAGAAAGGAAATGGAGGATGCCCTAGGATACCAACGGTTAGAAACTCTTATCATATCAAATCATAAGTTTGTTTAAAAAACAACCCTTCATTTTCGCACTTTACACTTTAAAGGATCACAAATTAAATTAAATATATTTTTCATCACCAATTGTAATGTTAAAATGTAGGCTTTACAGTTCGATAAATGTGACAGCCTTCAAATAAATGGACTCACCCATATCAATGGTCCAGGAGCACATATTGCGGTGACCGATAGTCAAGATGTAACTATCTCACATATTCACATTAATTCACCAAAAAAAAGTCACAACACTGATGGAATTGATTTATCAAGAACAATTGGAGTCAATATTCATGACATTCAAATAGAAAGTGGTAAAGTGATGCATTTGTCCTACTTATTTGTAAAATTCATGCAAACTAGGCAAGTTTAATTTTTTATTTAATGAACATTCTTATAATTTCATTTGTTCATAGAAAAGTATTTAAACATTACAACAACAACAAAAAAAGTCAAATCGGTCAATAATATTATTTTTTTTTTACAAAAAATGGGTCAATAATATTAACAACCAGTCAGTGATTTAACCATATCTTTCTGTAACAAAAAATAAAACCATATTTTTCAAAATGTTAAAAAATTATATAGTTAACTTTCTTGTTTCTAAATTGATCTACCACTCCAATCTCAATTACATGTGTCATTTTATCTGCTTATTGTAAAGAAAACAAGTGTAATTTCATCACTTATATGTGATGATATTTTTTTTACCAATATGTAGGTGATGATTGCATTGCTGTAAAAGGTGGGTCACAATTTGTCAACGTCAGTAATGTTACATGTGGACCTGGTCACGGTATTAGGTTTGTCAATTTATAATTATAACCCCGTCTTGATATTTTTATTGATTGAATTAGGAGTTGTGCACAAAGTGAAACTCATTGAAATAGGCCATAATTAATATGTATTTTTGTCTTCTTTATGCAGTGTAGGGAGTCTAGGAAGAGAAGGTTCAGCAGAATTTGTAGAACATTTTAGTGTCAAGAATTGCACATTCAATGGAGCTGATAGTGCCGTTAAAATCAAGACATGGCCGGTAATGCTACAATTTGCTAATAAAATAAATCATATAAAAACCCTATGTATTTTTGTGTGTTAATTAACAAAATCCTATATATTTTTCAAGGGTGGAAAAGGATACGCCAAAAATATCATCTTTGAGGATATAATCATACATAAAACAAATTACCCTGTATTTATTGACCAACATTATATGAGAACCCCAGAACAGGTTAGTATATAGTATAATTAATGGAAAAATACACTAACCTCCCCTAAGTTTTGTGCATATGTCACTCACATCCCCTCTATTTTCTCAAATGACAAATACCTCCCCTGTTGTTAGAGCAGTCTAGTTCCGTTAAAAAAATTCCTAATCTCACAACTTTTCAATTACCTCCTAGGAAATAATACCCACACTCTCTTCCACCATGAAAGCATCTTACAATACTTAAATACACTGGGTTTTTTGGGTTCTCGTGTGTTTCCATTCCTTACCGGTGTGTTTCTTGTGATTATTTTTTGTTTCCGGTTGTTGTCCGCTCTTGTCACATGTTGATTCAGATCATTTTCTCACACAATTTTGGGATAAAAATGGAGAAAACCAAATTAATAGGATGTTGTGGATTTTTTTATGGGGCTTGTGTATTCACATGGGAATAAAAGGTTTATACTTGCAACGTTTTTATGGGGCTTTATCTTCAATGAAAATAGTTTCAACTATGATAATAGAGATTTGAAATGTAGGGGAAAAAAAGCTTTGAAAAACTTACAACAATGGCAGTAATATTTGGTGGTTTAGTGGAGGAAGATGACTCTCATCTCATCCATTGAAAATAATGTTGTTGTTAACGGATTGTTAACGGTGTTAAGTTAGAAAGGGATGTGTTTAACTATTTTAAGAGAATTTAAGGGAGGTTGATGTCTATTATAAAATTAGAGGGGTCTTTGTGTCATTTAAAGAGATCTTAGGGGAGGTCAGTGTAATTATCCATATAATTAATTTATCTCTTACTTATTGTTGATTAATTTTTCAAAAATATAAGATACTTACATTATATTTTATTTTCATTTTTGTTGCAGCACCAAGCAGTAAAAATAAGTAACATCACATTCAGCAATATCTATGGAACATGTATTGGGAAAGATGCTATTGTGTTGGATTGTGCCAAGATAGGATGTTACAATATTACTCTTAATCAAATCAACATTACTTCAATTCATCCAAAGAAACCAGCTTCAGTAAAGTGCAAAAATGTTCATGGAACAGCCACTAATATCATTGCACCTCATGGTCTTTGTGTAACTAATTAAAGAGACTTTGTTACATCAACAAAACATAATTAATGGTAGTTCCTTTGTATTAATGTTTGTCAGTTGGCAAACTTATCTTATCTCTCTATTTCTGTAATCTTTTGTAACAATTTTAAAATTAAATAATAATTCCATATTAGATGATCTATTTGACATTTTACACTATTATATTTTGACTTATATTTTTCTATTAATATACAAAGATAAATAACATTATATAAGATGTTGTATTCGTCTTGAATCTTGATGAATATTTGCGAAATATAAAATTTTCATAATTTTTTTTAATAGGTAATTTATGATGATATATATGACAGAGTCAATTGTGTCACTTAATATAGGAGGGAGATAATATTGATTTTCTCTTTGCCCAATTGAGTAACAGATGTTCACAGTCTATACATGTGCACATTTCCTTTTTCATAAAAAATAAATGTTATATATTTGCACTTCCATGATTTTTTGTGTTTGTACCAGTATATATGCTTATATTTTGTTGCAGTGAAATATATTTAGTTGTGTACAACATTTTCTCATGGTTAATGTAAATACTCCCTCCGTCTTATAATATTTGTCTTTTTGCATTTTTTTTTTCTTAAAATAATTGTCATTTTAAAATATCAATAAATTATTTATTATTATTTTTCATTATTATACATATATTTATTGAATTTCATTCAACTTAACTACTCCACTAACTACGACTAATAAGGATGTTTTAGTGAATGATACTAATTTTACCATTGAAATCAACACAATTAATCATTTTTTTAATAATCCTGCACAAACCTTAAACGACTATTATTTAGAGACGAAAGAGTATTACGCTTCATGACAAGGATGTAGGATAATGTTCTTTTCTATGAAACAAATATTTTGTGCAGAAAAATACACGAATCAATTCCATAATGCAAGAAAAAAACTCCTCAAAGTTCCCTAAAAAAAACTCAAAGTAAAATAATAAAAACCAGAAGACCTAGTACACTAAAATATTTCACTATGTAAAACAATGGGTCACTAAGAGTACTTAAATTTTTTATTAGATGAATAAGAAAAGTAAGAGTACTTCCACAAGTCGAGAGGAGTACTATAAATAATTGACCTACCAAAATAAACCCCTTAATCCACTTCTGTAATATTAACTTTTTTTTTTGAAGAGGCTAAAATGAAATATATTACCACATCAAAGTGTTATTCCTGGCACAAGGTGTACCAAGGAAATACAGTAAGGACTGAACAATAGTTACAAAGGGAAACAAAAACAAGAAAAGAAATACAACGCCTATGCCCAATATGGTGAACGAACTAAGCCACCAGCCATGAAAATCGAAGGGAAGAGTAGTATATTTCTCCTTCAACCACATATAGGAGATGGCCTTAATCCTATCAACCACCTGATGAATGGGGCATTAATTCTTTGCCTTTAAACAACCTGTTGTTTCGTTCCTTCCAGATTTCCCAAACAGCTGCATACCATATAACCTGTAAAATCGATCGCCGCTTTCTCCCAATCCCGCCACTGAAGCCAAACTGATGAAAATGATCAGGCACATAAAAAGGGTTGATCACTGAGACACCAATCCATCTGTAAATCAAGTGCCAAACTGTACCAAAGGTATTACAATGCAAGAATAAATGAGAAGACGATTCGACAAGGTCACACCCTGCCACACACATCCTGGAGTCATGATCAATAACACTGCGCCGGAGGAGATTGTCCTTGGTAGGCAATCTATCCCGAAACAAACGCCAACCAAACAACACCACCTTAAGAGGCACATCCTTATGCCAAATGGAAGAAACATCAACTGGCAACCCAACCTGTGGCTGGATAGCAAGAAAATTATACAGACTACGAACAATAAATGTGTTAGAGTTCTCCAAGGTCCAAAGCCATTTATCTTCCTTATTGACCTGCATAGTAACATTAGCAAGCAGTAAAATGAGTTCCCCCATCATCTCCTCCTCCCACACGAACAACCTCCTCCACCTCCACGCCTCACCACCCTCCCCCCATCCTAACTGCGACATCGCTAACACCGACTCCCCTTTAAAAACTGACAACTCAAATAACCTGTTAAACCTGACTCTAAAAGACACCCTGCCACACCACACGTCGGACCAAAACAACGTTGTCCTACCATTCCCAACCCGGCGGCTGACATGATCGCCGAACCAATTCTCCCTACTCAAACTATGCACAACACGCCACCACTCAGAAGCCTCGCGGCCTCCACCTCTCAGCCTCCCCTCATCGGTGTCATATCGCGCCGACAACACCCTAAACCACAAACTATCTCTCTCCTCCAACAACCGCCAACACCATTTCCCTAGCAGAGCAACATTAAACTCCCTAATTCTCCTTACCCCCAAACCACCAACCTCCTTACTCCTGCAAATAGAAGTCCAGTCCACCCATGATATTTTCCTGTGGTCAGCACTCCCCCCCCAAAAAAAACAATTAAATAAAGATTCAATAGAGGAGATGATACCTGTTGGAGCCTTGAAAAAAGAAAGTGCGTAAACAGGCAGAGATGACAGGACAGATTTCAATAAAATCAGACGGCCGCCAAAAGATAGATGTTTCGAACTCCAACCCGACAATCTAGATTTGATACGGTTCAGCAAAGGCTCCCAAAAGGACAAACGACGTGGATTGCCACCAATAGGCATCCCAGATACACGAAAGGCACAGACCCCACCTTACAATTCAAGACCATAGCTGCCTCAGCCAACCAAGAAGATGCGACATTCACCCCTACCAAATAACTCTTAGAGAAATTAACCTTTAAACCGGACAAAGACTGAAACAGAAGAAGAATAACATGCATTGTCCGAACATTGACCCAAGATTTGTCACCTAATATTAGAGTAAGCCTTTAAGCTTCGTTTGGTGACAAAGAAAGGATGAATAATGATAGATAGAACCAGGGGCGGTTGCTAGTAGTAGCATGTGGTAGCTTTGGCTCCCCCAATTTTATTTTATTTTTATTTTGCTTTAATAAGTATGTAAGTTTTATACTTTGCCCCCACCCCAAGAATATGTATTTAGATACAATAAATAAATTTATTTGTTAAAAAGTGGTAGAAATATGGAAGTCAAAAGATAAGTATGTAAGTTTTATACTTTGCCCCCACCCCCAAGAATATATATTTAGCTACGATAAATAGATTTATTTGTTAAAAAGTGGTAGAAATATGGAAGTCAAAAGAATATCACATAATTGATTAATTTATTTCTTCTTATCTTACACTTCTAGTCTCTTCAATAACTATAAAGAGAGTTTTATTGGCAATGAGTTTCTTGGAGTTTCTTGCAAATGACACTTCTAGTCTCTTCAACTGATCCTTCAAGCGAGACTGTGCATAAGTGCAACTAGGTTAGTGATTGGAATCTAAAATTATTGGATTTCTAAAATGATTGGATTGTATAAGTCCATCAACACAGATCCTAAAATGATTGGATTTCCCCCCTATAATACAGTGCAACAAGGTTAGTATTCATTTCTATTGGATAAGTGTTTATAATTATATATGTTTGTGTGCTTTGTAGACAACAAAATACTCATGTATTTTAATGGTACACATTGTATAATTTGATAACCACCCCCACCCACCCATTACAAGTTTTTAAAAACTCACACTATTTTCGTGTTGGATTATATAAACTGAATGACTAACCTATTATTTTGGTTTGTATAATCCAACCCAAGGTTATACAAAATAATATAACAAAATAGAATTTTAAAATTTTAAAAAATAGAACACCATATAAGAAAATAGAACATCATATAACATAATAGAACACAATATAAAAAAATAAAACACCATATAACACATAATATTCTCCAAAATGTAATATGTTAGTTTAATGCATTATGTTATAGATTCTTTTTTCACAGGGCAGAGGGAGATGACGCTCGTCACGCTGGGTGATTCTTGGTTCTATCATATAGCTTAAAAGCAGACATACTAAAACAATGAAAAATTGACAAAAATTAGCAACTTTGATCCTATTTCGGATTATGTTTGATGAAATGTACCGATAAACAAGAAAAGATTCTACCCAATGACAAAGATTTGAAAAAATGTATACTAACCCCTTGAATAGTTGTGAGAAACTGTCAAAAATTGAGGAATTCAATGAAATTTAGTTGAAAATTGATACAATGAGAATATCATCAAATTTAGGGGTTATTTTTTGTGTGGAAGTATTTAAGTTAAATTTCACAAATGGAAAGTGAGGGGAAGTTGTTGAGTAGTGCATATATAGTAGCATAACTCATATTATACTTTACGGATCATGTTTTTCTATGTTTTAGATTGTATAAATCCGAATTGGAGCAAATTTGAAAATATGGAGGACGCGGTAGAAGGACAGAGGGTGAGAAAAAAAAATCTCCATAATAAAACTATAAGGTTGCTAGATCCCACCTGCCTTTCCAATTTAACTCTCTAAAAATTTACACATGGTTCCTTGATTTCTATATTAGTTCCATTACAACTTCAACACGCAAGTTTGCTAATTTTTTGTTGTGAATCAAGTATTCAACGACGCATTAATCCCTCGAGCTGATACTATTGCATTCCTAAAACTGGATTTAAACATAGAATCTCTGATTAAACTACAAAAGATCTCTTACAATCTCATTCAAGTTATAATAATACAAATTTGTTACTTTTGTTTTTTCATTTTTTTTCTTCCTATTAAGCCAAATCAATGATAACAAAATAATAGATTTGAAAATAAATAATAATTCATTTTACGTTGATATTTTAATATTTTATTTTGATAAGTAATTATTTTAAATATTATATTTTATATTTCTCACATGAAAATACCAAAAAAAAAAAAGAAGACAATTCCTATCATTTTACATTTACACTACATAGTCATATGAGGTAGTTTGCAATTTTATTTTATTTAATATGCTGCGGGATGAAAATTCAAGGGTTACTATAAAACAATGAAGTCGCCACCAAAGTTGATTAATATATAGAAAACATTGGAAAAACATTTTAAAACGAAAAAAACGGTCCTAGAAACCATATTTCGGGTTCATGAGTCGATTACGCGTAGGGAAGGTATTAACACTCTACAACATCCGTTGAAAAATGGCTACCTCTAATTAATTGTGCAAGATTTTGTTAACTTCATTAGTATTTATTTCTTCTCGTTATTAAATTCAAATTAAAATATGAATTTAAATGAAAAAGTTTGTGTTTTTAAATAGAGAAAAAAAGGGTTTTGTTATCATTGTGCTTGACAAGAGCGGTCTCTTGCTCCTTCGTTTCTCCTAGTGCGATTTAGAATTCAAAACTACGTAGTTCTTAGGTAGAAAATACTTCTATGTTGGTTGGCTTCAAAGAAAATATTTGTGTTGCGATGATTTTGATGATAATAAAATTGTTGATTTAACGAAGAAAGAGATATTGAATGTGAAAAATGATTTCTAATTTTACCTAATTAACCTTAGCTAATTATTGATAATAATTTACGTTTATGTCAAGGGCAGATTTGTTTGAGGCGGGGTGTGGCAATAGCCACACCAACCCATCCCAATGTTTTTTTTATAAAAAAAATTGATCAAAACACCCGGCCCAGTCCAGTACCCTCACTCATTCTCCTCTCAGCCAATTCAAACACTCATGTTTTCCCTTTCTCCCCCTTTCTAATTCAAACACCCACAACAATAGTCAACCTACAATTTGCTATTTATATAAGTTTTTAAACAAGAAAAGATACCGATAGCAATAATTATTTCAATGAAATATAAACAATATGAAGATGTAGGTTCTTAGTTCTAATTTAAAATTTATCCCGAGGTCACAAGCACGCTTAATGTCAAAGCTTACACATAAAAATTGAATAGTCAGGGCACTAAGAAATATTAACTTCCTTTGTGCAAAGCTTGTGGAAACAAACTAGTACACTATATTTGATCTTTGATGTGGTGTACAAACCTTTGAAGTTAGCTCTGATTTTGGCAGTGGCAACTGCAAGTGTTAAACTTGTTTTCTCAGTTATAAAATATGTGAAGAGTCAATAAGCAAGAGAATGAGTGATCAATAATTAAATGTTTGTCTTGTAACGTTTATAGAAAAATTTGTTCTTAGAAGAGTTAGTAATGATAAAATTTTACCTCATTTTAAACAAATGGATAATAGATTTTTTTTTTGTAATTTTTTTGTTACAATTATTTTTAATATATTTAGTATTATTTAGTTATGAACAAATTTTTTTAGCCCCACTGATATTTTATGTCCAGATCCGCCCCTGGTTTATGTTATTCTCATGTTTGTTTGTTTACCGTCGAACATTTTGTCCCATACACCATTCTTTGTCTTATGGTTTGTAGCATAACATTTTCACCTCATCTTTTATATAAAAAAAAAAAAAAAAAAAGTTGTGTCATTTTTTCAGATTTATTACATATTCATTAAACTCTTAGAATAATTTTAAATTTATATTTAATAGTACTTTTTGTTGTTAGTCTAAGAAATATAAGTTTAATTTAAGATTTTGACTTTGTAATCTTAAAAAACATAGTTTAAATTAGTTTTACTTTAATTAATAATAATTTATTTTAATTTTTTTTTGTTAATTAGATATTTGTCTACATGTATGATCATATGTGTGAATAAGGGTAGAAATAGGTTGAACAAAACTGGCTTTGTAATGTTTGAGTCAGGCATAATCAACAAAAACCAATGCATAAGCCTGACCTATTACGTATCATTGTTTTTACCTAACTCTGGCATTTTCGAAAGCTTGTTATAGCCTATAAGCCTATTTAACGGTGTATTTCATATTAATTATCGTCTTTAAGTAAGTAATCTGACCCAAATTGACGCAGAACGAAAGCAAGAATTAACAAGCGTTAAACCTAAAAGATAAACAGACAAGTCGCAAGCGATAAACCTGTCAAATAAGGGTTTCCAGAATCCATCAGAATTGAGAAAAGTTCTCGATAATTCTATTGAATGAAAAACTGCATCTTAGGCTACGAATGTTTAGTTTAAGTACTAGGGAAATAACAGACCCTGATGGGCCAAAAATAATAAACAGAAACAAAAACAGAAAAATAATAAAGTTGTGCTAAAATAATAAAATGTGGTTTTAGGCCTTCAGATGACTTCGAATGGCTAAATTCACCCTACATCATGGAAAATTCCTAAGTTATGCTCGTGAGCGAATTCCCTTTTTGAAAAGGTATAATTCGAGTGAATCTGACACCGAATGCCAAATCTACACTATTCCTATTGAGCCTTTTTTTGCGCGCCACTTCATCTTCGATACGTGCAGTCAATTTGCCTACATCACAAATTTTAAGACTAACGATAATCCAATGAGATTAAGTTATATTTTGATATTCAAAATGATATTTAGAGAGTATCATTTTTTGTGACAAACCATTTCAATTTTATTTTATAATAATACATTAAAATATATGAAAAATTAATGCAATCTAATATGATTAATTTAATGAAAACATTTTCAATAAAAAATGAAAATTTAAAACAAAGTATAAAATATAATATAATAAAAATATTTATAAAAATAAATTATTCATATTTACTTATGTACATCGATCTGAAAAACCTAAAAGACTTTCTTTGTGGTTTGAAATTGGACCTTTGTTTTGTCAAATAGGCTTTTTTAAAAGTCTCAATATTATCTATCTAACAAAAAAAGCTTGGTCTGACTTGTGCCTATAGTAGACTCGAATGTTGGCTCTTGTTTGTTGGTTGACTTATTTTCGATTTCCACCCATGTGCGTGAAGTACAGTTACTCTTGACTTTGCAAGTAAAATTCATCGAACCGATGCAACGAACTAGCGGTGAATTTTCAAATGCATTAACATATGAACAAAAATGGAGTGCTTTAAATCAAGTGATTGAGCTCAAGTGGTTAATGAACTTCACAAAAGAATGAATCGTTTAAGAGAACCCGAGTTCAGTTCCTGGATGGAACAATTCTTGACCATGGGAGTTGACGGAAAAATAAAAATAAAAATGGAGTTCTTTAAACTAAGTGATTGAACTCAAGTGACTAATGAGATCAATCTAAGACAAATCGTTCGAAAGAACCCGAGTCGATTCCTTACAGAAATAACTCTCGACTGAGCTTTACTTATCTTTCAATCGAACTACAAATTACTAGGCCCCTTTCTCCTAAGAACCGGATGTTAACACATAAAAATGGAGTGATTTATGTTCTCAAATCATGATATCGTTGTTTCCATCTATATATTTTTCAAAAAAGACTTCATCTTTATTATTTGTTTATTTGTTTCCATTCATTCTCTTAATGTTGTTTTATTTCATCTTTTAAAGACACATTGGTTTTTTTTTTTAACAACAAAGATAAATTTATTCAATGAAAAATAGATACAAGTACAAGATGTACTACACCCAAAATAAGGGAATAAATACTAACGGTACTAATTTTACCACCTGAAAACATATTAAAAAAAAAAATCATCGAAATATGCATACAATCCATGAGATTTATGAACCACTCATAGAAAAGGCTTCCAACTTTTTCGCCAAAAACCATTGCTAAGATATATCTTTGATGGTGAGGTTTAGAATGGAAAAGGGAAGTTCTTTCCTATTATGGAAAAATTTAACAACAAACATTGATTTAATAGTTTTTTATTTGGATGGCTTAGATCTATGACTTAATAATTGTTGTAACTTTTTGATGGTTATATGGTAGACCAAAAAAACTGACCCCACCATCTCTTATTACAAAAAGTTGTTAGGTCTGCAACAACTAAACCCTAATATTTTAGCTCTATTTTCGCAACATTAAATGCTAATCAGGTTAACCTTAAAAATATTTTCCTCCCAAATCCATTTCAGTTTGAATTTCGAATTTATTCTTTAAAAAAATAAGTGAAAATCGGTGGTACAGTAGTCTATACATATTCTTTTCATTCTGATTTTCAAAATACACTAACTAGAAATACTAATTGCATTTAATTTGTCCATTGGGATACTCCATGTAAATACAACTCTCCATTAAGTCTGGCACCTTTCCCACGAATATGCACAACTTGCAACACCAACTCTCTTGGCTATATATATATATACATGCAAGACAGAAAGAAAAAAAAAACTAATTGCATTCATGTTTATTATTCCATATTTGTCATGGGTAAATACAAATTTTTCTATTGTATTGCATATCAAGCCACTCTTTCACGTCTAATGATTGTTTTACGTTATTAATTTGATAGGTCCGCTGATTCCAAACCCTGTTTCTGATCTGGGCAAAGTTGTTAACACGTTGCGAATGAAATATAGGTTGTATATCGTGGAGTACGACGTGGAAGATGTGGGTATCGTTTGTTTGGCTGCAACAACATTATTCTGTTGTTGGGGCACCTGCTGCTGGAAAGAATGATACTCTCTATGTTACTGTCAATTGAAATTAGTGTTTGGTTACATGAAGATGATGTTGGGTGCGAATGTGACAGTTTTTTGATGTTGGGTCTTTAGATTTGTTGGTTGCGAATGTATCAGTTTTTTTAGTGTTCTGTTTTTAATTTCCTTAGTTAATTTCCATTTTGTAATCGACCATTTTGACTCTTTGATATGATGTAACGTTTCTGCTTTTAGGCCCCGTTTGGTTTGAGTTTATTTTGAGCTTATGAAAAATAGCTTATGTAAATAAATATGTTTTTATTTTAATTTATAAACTCTCACTAATGAAAATTGTATCTTCATAAACAGGTTTTTCATAACAGTACTGCTATATAGTACGGATGGTCGCATACGGAATTTCACGGGCGCGTTTAAAAGCTTATTTTCCACGCGCTACAGTGTCTGAAATTTTTTAAAATAAAAAATGATAGAATCGGTCATCGCACTTCAGTTTCTCTTTCCTCCGCAGCTCATTTTCCAGCCACCGTTTCTCTTCCTTCCGCAGCCGCTTGGAAATGAAAAGCACACCTACTCCGTCATCGCTGGCCACCGCGACGGAACTATAGCTTCATGTTTGTGTTCTCTTTTCTTTAGGGTAAGTCATCTTCTCCTTCTTTCCATCTTCTTTGCTTTCTTTCTCTACAGTTTGATATGAGAGATGTAATTATTGATGGTAAATCCACTTGTATGTGTAGATTACTGTTAGCAGAATGTTAATTCATTGGTTTGACCAACTACCTAATAACTACCCAATCTCCCTTTCTTTTAAACGGACTTCCGGTTATAAGCGCGTTTACGCAAAAGCTGTTTCAGCTGACTCACAGAAACCTCTCGTTGATAATAACCAAAACACTCCCTCATCATCATCCTCCAAATTGTTCTTGTTCTTGGTGGTTCAGGAAATCACTATTTGTTTGTAACTAAAACCTCACACCCGTAGCTAAAGATCAAGAGAATAAAGAAGATTGTTGTAAAAATCATAGGGGGATACGGTCAGGTTGTTGGGATTTAATAATTTTTTGTAATTAATCGGCCAATCATAGCTTTAGAGGTTACAAAAGGCACGGAATTGCTCAGAACTTCATGACTTCTACCACTTTACAACTTTGTATTTTACATTTTCTCTCAGTTTCATGTAGTTCCTTGTTCTTTAGCTTTGCATTTTCAATATAGTTAAGGTTTTCTTCTTCACTCATTCTACTTTATGCTTTCATTTTATTTTGTTATGTCTACTATGATCATGAGTGAGCAGACTTCTTTAGTCTTGGATTGTGAAAGAAATTCAGTGATAGATTTTCCATAATCACAATTCTCTCTTTTTGTTATGTTCTTCTATGCAAAGTCTACTTGAACTGTTATGTTGGAAAAATTAGAAGAAACACAATGCAACTAGCTTTTTGTGGCTTGTAATATGTTAATACTTATAAGTTATAAGGTTTATTATAATTTATAGTATGTTGGTTTGTTTAAGTAGGGTTCTGTACCAGTTCAAAAATTGATCAATCCATACCGGTTGAAAATTGATGGTACCATACCAGTTTGGTTTGAAAAGATTAGTTCAACTTCAAGTACAGTTTTAAAAAATGGTTTCAGTTTGTTTTGGTTTAAAGCCTATGAACCGGTTAACCGAACCATAACATCAATTTAGTTCGGTTCTGCCCAAATCATTTTTATAGGCAACTTACATTAAGGTTTGACTTATCATTCTTTTATCCTTGTTTTGAAAATGAAAAATATTTCACTTTATAATATGCTCTGCTGTGAAATTGAGACTTATGTTTTCAAAATAAAAACTTAGTTATATAGTTTCATCTAGTCTTAACATTTTCTTGTTATGTAACAAGTGTACAATACTTTATCTGTTGCTCTTGTATTTGCACTATGGACAGAAGCTTGTTGCCCCAAATCCCAATATAGATATGAACTTGGACTGAACCTTCTTTATTAAGCAATCCTGTGATCATGGTAGAGCTCTATACTTCTTAATCTCATATACTAATGCTTGTTCATTATAGTGACCCAATTTTAGAAAATGCATAAACCATAATGGGAAAAAAGCAAGAAATATTACAAAAAAATTTCCTGTAATCTCGGAGCAAACCTTTAAAAAAACGAGACAGTTTGCGATAACTTATAAAATTGGCTTAT
>Ga0315915_1004418_pt1 | contig 17779 bp, 13 predicted proteins | sample MpolbnodulesMG_FD_207738 | JGI IMG/M metagenome (GOLD analysis project Ga0315915, IMG submission 207738) | Medicago polymorpha root nodule microbial communities from Los Angeles, California, United States - branched nodules | ecosystem: Host-associated > Plants > Roots > Nodule | place: USA...
AGCCCCAACAAAATAAAATCACACTTTTTAGTCCCTGTGACATTTTTCTTAAGCATTTTAGGGACTAAAAATGTTGATGGAAAAAATTTATAGAGACAAAAAATGCCGATGGAAAATTTTATAGGGACTAAAAAGTGTGATTTTATTTTGTAGGGACTAAAAACAAAATTCTGAATATTTATAGGGACCATTTACTTAATTAACTCAAAAAAATATAATTGAACAATCAAGTAGCTAGGCCACCTCTCAAAGAAAACAAACAATCTAGGTTGGCCTCAACTATATATTATATGAATTATTATAATAAGTTGAAATTTGATTAATTAGGAAGAAAAGCATACGCACGATTATTCAATTAAAATAAATTTTGTATATTATATTTTAGTAACACTTGCAGACAATTTCATAAACTTTATAAAATACATCATATTTAAGTGTTGATTTATTTGAGAGACTTAATTAAAAAAATATATAACTTAATATATGGTGTTTTTTACAGATATTATATGGTGTTAGAGGTCAATTTTTTGTATCAAAATAACAATTTTGTATAAAAAAATAAGTTTAATTATCACGCAGATCCTTGGAATATTTGAAAATATAAAACTTAATTGCATGTTTGATCCCTTATATTTATTTTAGTTTTTAAGTTGGTTCGATTTCAACATAACAACGAGCACGGGACCATCTAACACCTCACTCATGTGAGTTGGACGCCATGTGGAATATATTTGAATTAAAAATAAAAGAAAACGTTCATCCCTTCATCCATCATCTTTCAATATCATATTCATCATCCATCATTTTACAAACTCGGAAAATTTGCAATTAAAATAAAATCACAAATTATTTGTAAAATTCAACAACAGCACCTTTGTTCCCAAAACCACCACCACTACAGTATTAATAGCAACAGCAGAAGGCGAAGCTGATGCATTTTCGACGGCAGAATATGCAGCCAAATCAGCCCATGAAGATGAAGATCTCATAGTATCAAACCCAGAAATTACAAAAATCGAATTCAAACATTTTGATCTCGTAATTTGTCAAAGCAACAACGTTAATACCAAAAAAATTGAAAAAAAATTGTTGAAAAAACTAAAGAAATTCACCACTCAAATTCAAAGCTCTAATCCCATCCTCTTCAGAAGCTTTCGCCGTTACAGCACTCACCGGTGAAGCACTAATCTGCACTGCAACATCCACACCTTGAAGAGAAAGCGACGGCGAAGTGAAAGAACCATCATCCTCCTCTACTGCCTTCGGCATTGTCACTAGTTTCGGCTCCGATGTAGTTACCAACATCCTCATATGAATTATGGATTTGTTCTCAACACCACAACCACAACCATATTCTCCACCTTCGGCGCCACCAGACTCGTCAATGCCACCATTCACCAGATCACAACCACGACCTTGGAAGGAATGAATCTCAACCACAAATTCAACACATATTTATGAGTGATAAAAGAGATTGAAGGAGAAAGAAGCCTTAAAGCTTGATTTTGTTGTTCATTTTTTTCATTTTCCTTTTTTATTTATTTAATTCCATTTATAACCAAGTGGCTTTTTCTTTTATTTTTAATTCAAATATATTCCACGTGGCGTCCAACTCACATGAGTGAGGTGCCACCTATGCGTTGACCGGGTCAAAATCAGATGGGACCTCTGTGTTGCAAAATGGGGTGAAGTTAGGGGGCTGGAAAGTGATTTTTTTTAATAGGGGGACAAAATTGCTACCAAGGCAAACATAGGGGGCCAAAAGTGCGTTTAAGCCTAAAAAGAAAGGAAAATAGGATAAAGATTAAAGAAACAGAATGAGGTAAATAAACCTTTACGCACGAGCCAGATTAGTCGCCCACCTTTGGTGGGTCGGAAACCGGTGCGAAAGCCAAAAAAAAAAAGAATGAGGTAAATAATAAAAAGAGTTTAACAAAAAAACAAAAATTAAAATTGATTTAAAAATTTAAATAAGAGATGGAAATTAAAATTAAAAACAAAAATAAAATAAAGAGAGAGGGCTCGACTTGGAACCAAAAAATGAAGTATTTTAAAATACCTCTCTGCCGAAATTTCCACTGAAACATCAGAGTCCAGTCAGGGTCAAGCGACACGTGTCAGTGGTATCTTAGGTCAAAAATTGGGGTATGACAATCAGCCTTCCATCCGCACCACCTATGTGCCTGGTTTTTCGGCGGAAGCTTAGGCTGTTTCTTTGGAGTGCACAGTTATGTCTGATTGCTTCGCCGGTGGTCGATGGATTTTCATGCGTCGGTGGTCGCTGATCTTCATCTGAGTTCGCAAATGGATGGAGATTATTGGGTCGGTCGCCAACGTCGTTGCGAAGGTTCTGATGTGTTGCTCCGAGCTTCTTTTGGTGTTCGCCGTTTTCTTTTTTTGTTTTCTTTTGTGGTATGTTTTCTTTTCAGGAAGATGAAGCTGGTGGAGGTTTGATCCGGATCTTGATTTGTTGTTAATCTTAAATCTGGATTTTCTAGATTTAAGATGTGGTTTCAAAAAGTTTTGTTTCATCTGTGGTGGATTTGATTCGCCAGTTGTTGCTCGAAAGAGTTTGGTGTGTAGTCGGTCTGTGTTGGCGGTGGTAGACATTAACGTATCTTCAGAACCGGTTAATCCGTCGCGGTTGTATGTCGTAGATGGACTGAGTTTCGTCGCTTGTTCATCGATATGGACTTCGATAGGTTTGATTTGGCCCAAAAGGGCACTTTGGCTTGCTGATGTTTTAGGGATATGTTGAATCTTGGATCGTCTCTGTGTTGGCAGACGATTCATACGCCTACCTAGATACTCTAAACATTCACTCTGTGTTTTTTTGCAGTTTAGTTTCGTATCCACACGTGAGTTCGTTGGGCTGTCTGCAGTAGTGTTGTTTAGAGTTGTTTTCCCTTACCACTTTTGTATTGAATTCTTGTATCACCCATTTGGGTTTGAGTCTGTGGTTATCTAGGTCGGGTTCATGTCCTCCCAATCTTGTACTTCCTTTTTATTTTAATTAAATTTCTCCTTTTCATAAAAAAAAAAATTCTTAAATAATTTGTTACTAGACCATTAAGTTTTTAAATAATTCATAATTGAGTTCTTGTGGATAATTTTTGTTTCTTTTTGGTAAAAAATAGTGAATAGTTGATAAACTAACTTATAGTGGATGAACTATCTATTGAACTGTCTTATAAGTAAGAAATGACATTAAAAATATTTATTTAATTGATATTTAATTCTTTTCAATTAAAATCACAGGAGTAAATTGAATTAAAAAATGATAAGCTATAAACTGCTAAAATCACCTTATCAAAAGATGTTATAAAATAGTCAAAATAAGCTATAAGTTAGTGAGAAAGTGACGATTACCAAACTGTTCTTTTCTACCCAAATGAGCTTAAAAGACATAAGGTATAAGCTATAAACACGCATCGACAATGAGTAAATACAATATTAAATATATAACAAGATCAATTCGTATTCTCAACGTTTTAAAATTTTGGATGAAGATATAACATCTCCCTCTCATACTCTCTGAAACCGTTGATGAATTGTTGCTCTAAGCACCTAGACTTCCCAACAAGGGTGTGGTTAGCAAAACGTATCACACGACAAAATACTTAACAGCCCATCAAATAAGTGGACTAAACTTTTGGAGTGGCCCATGTTGAAAACCCAACGAAAAATTTCACTAATAACTAAATTACACATATACCCTTGTGAATTTAGCAATATTCCAGATTGGAAAGGTATAACAGATAACGCATCATCTGATTGAAGAAGATAGTAACCATAGCAAGCAAGGTGGTTAGATAGTTTTATTTCCTTCAACTTGAATAAATGGCTACGCTTAACTTTGGCTTAGCCACAACAAGAAGTTTGAATGCTACTTCTGGTTTTCGAACTATAACCAAATCATGGAACAGAGGCAAATCCACAATTGTGTGTATTGGTCCAGGTCCTATTGGTCCTGTTGATTGGGTAACTTAACTAAACTTCAACTTTAACTAACTAACTAACTATTTGTTTGTTGATTGAAAATTTTGATTGATGTAGGACCCAGAAGGTGTACTAGGCCGGCCGAATACTGGCCACCTTGCAAGGCTTGAGTTTAAGAGACGGCTTGAGAAAGATTCTGATGCTCGCGAAGCCTTCGAGCGTCAAGTTCGTGAAGAGAAAGAACGTCGTCGAGCCCTTCGCGATGTTAGTTAACTTTATTTTGATACTTAAATGTGTGAGACGTTATCACAATAGTCAAAATTTTATAAACATTCATAAATGTGTGTTTTTTTAGTCATTTTGGGATTTGACTGTAACAGAAGTTTAGTCATTAAATGTGTTTGTAATTTCAATACTTTCAGGGACTATAGTAACATTGCCTTGAATATTTAGAGATCAAAATGACTATTACTCTAATTTAGTCCGTAGATGTATGACTATAAAGTATATATAATCCATCATGCTATAAAGATTGCACTAGTTCTGTTAGAAACTAAAATGACAAATTTTCATATAATTTGGAGATTAAATTGGAGAGGGCGTGAAACTTTGGAGACTAAATTGATTGTTTATTCATTTCTTGAATGATTATTTCTTTGTAGCCTTTTTTATTTTATGACGGTTCAATGCTTTAATATGTTATTTTTCATTTGCTTAGTCTCGTGATGTTCCGGATACTCCACAAGACATCATTGAATACTTACTTGACACTGAAGCTCAGGAGATTGAATTTGAGATTGCAAGAATGAGACCACGGTTCGTAGTACTTTTCAAATTAATGAAATTCATCTTTATATTCTGTTGTGATTGAGTACTTGTTTTATCAATGCACTGTGATCGACTCTCAAGTTCTGCAGATTAAACGATGAATTCTTTTTGGCATTAAAATCCGAGTTAGGACAGCTTCGATTTGCTGTTAACAAAACACAGGTATCTGACTCTTTTTGTTGGTTATTTCATCGAATAAATTATTCTAGTGTCTGGTCCTTTTTACAATGATGATTTCTGCAGCTTACAGAGGATAGATTGACTGAGCTGGAGGCTCTAGAGAAGGCCATACAAGAAGGAACAGGTTTGTGAAAATGGAATCCGAATAGAGTGAATCGCCAATTTAGTTCATGAAATTGTAGGGTGCTGGTAACTTTGTCCTTGAAATTAACAAAATTTCACAATGATCTCCGGATTTGAAAATTCTCAATCACATTAGTCATGTTCAGACTATTTCGCGGTCTAAATTGACTGAGTTGGAAAGAATCATGATCAGTGATTTTCAATATCCAGGACTGTTTTGATATATTAATAATTTGAAGGATTAAATTGTCAACACCATACCATTTCAAGGACTAAATTGGCGATTTGATTAATCGGTCAATCTGAACGAGAAATAAATACTTGTCTAGAAACTACTACTATAATGCAAGCTTACTCCTTGGTCGGTTGCTCCCATTTGCTTATGCAGATGCCTATGATAAGATGCAAGCTCAGCTCATAAAAGCCAAGGAAAACCTAACCAAAATCTTGACATCAAAGGATGTCAAAGCAACTGTATGTAAATTAATGTCCACAGTTCTTTATAGTTGATATTATTGGTTTTGTACTTCTGTTCTAGTCAAACTAGGTCTGATTTATCTTCAATACAGTTGCTGGAGTTGGTTGAGCGCAACGAGATTAATCGATCATTGTTGACCCTTCTTGATGAAAACATATCTAGTGCACATGGTGCCAACCAGGTAATATCAATTTAATGATTTTTCATCTGATTACCAGAATCTGTGTGTGGAATTGTCAATTTTGAAACAGGATAATTCCAGCATCATCCAGCTATAATCTTTAACTCATTACCCTTCTTAGAGCACGGCATATTTTTGTGCCGCCGAAACTAGAAACATAAAAGTTATAAATTGCCAGATTTAATTTACTGAACATGGTTTATATTTGAACATAACAGAACTTGTGGTGCACATACTTTATTAGTCATATTGAGATTAGTGCTTATTTTCCTTGTTGCAGAAGCAAGCTGCAGAATACATGGAGAAGCTCCGTGGGGCTGTTCTCAAATACATTACAGTTTAGTGTAGATAGTATGTTTTGTTTCTTACTTTATTATCATCATTTGTGGAAAACTGTGCCGTCGATAATTGTATCAAATATGCGATATATAATACTTTCTTTGCTATGATATCATAGTAAATGAGTTGTAAATTTTGAAATACCAGTATGTATGACTAATGTATCTTTAGTTGGAAATCTGGTAAAATTGTTTTTAAAATCACAATATACACATCCTGTTAATTGAGAATTTGGTTGTTTTTGTTTTTGAGTGATTTCAATTTTTCTCCTTCATGACTTAAATGTTCTGAACATAAGCTTGATGGATGATGAATTATACTAAGTGGCAGTAGTGGGTTTACATTGACAAATTAGATAGAATGTTAAATTTTATTGAGTAAATATTTAATAATTTGGTACTAAAAGTAGTCACTTTGAGTTGTTTTGGTCTTTTTTTTTTTTGTTTTTTCATCCTTTAGATAACGTTTACCAGTAGGAGGATGTGGCTAAGCAGATTTTTTCAAGGGAAAGCAGTGCCACTTAAAACATGTCAATAAAAGTTACTTTATCTTTTAAACATGTTAAAAAAGAAGAGATATCTTCAAAAGAATACATTAACAAATTTAAAGATAACCTGCCAATATTTTCCTTTTTTAAAAACAAAGTGGGATACGGTAGCAATCCATACACAGTCACACAAAGGTACAATAATACATGTTTCCCACTTCCTACAGTCTTATTTCATATAATAATACTATATATGCAAGAGGACCATATGATACAGCCATATATACATACATAGATACATATATCACTATATTGCTAGTAAACATGGCGGCTAGAGCAGGGGTATATTTGCTGGTCCTCATGAGCCTTGTCACTGCAGAATCCTCTATAACCCCATCAGAGTTCATCAAGTCCTCGTGTAGAGCTACTCGCTATCCTGTTTTATGTGTTCAATGTCTCATGGGATATGCGAGCGTGATTGGCCAAAGCGAGCGACAACTGACGACAACTGCTCTATCAGTGAGCATATCCAGGACACGATCGAGTGCATCGTTTGTAAAGAAGATATCAAAGGCAAGAGGTATCAAGCCAAGGGAGTACAGAGCCGTACAAGACTGCATAGAAAACATGGCTGACAGTTTGGACAGTCTTAGCCAATCGGTTAGGGAGTTAGGCAGTATTGGTCATGCTGTTGGAGAGGACTTCGTGTGGCACATGAGCAACGTGCAGACTTGGGTCAGTGCTGCACTTACTGATGATAACACTTGTCTTGATGGCTTTGCTGGTCCTTCCATGAATGGAATTGTTAAGGCTGCCATCAAGGACAGGGTTGTCAATGTTGCTCAAGTTACCAGCAACACACTCGCTTTGGTTAATCGCTTTGCCTCAAGCCATCGAACTGCAGAAACTCCTTAAATCGGTCGGTTGTACTTGTTCAACTGTATTGTTCAGAGTCTAGATTCGGTCTTGTGTGGTTCTCTTTAATGCATGATGTATACAAAAATTATATTTTGAGGGTGTTTGTGTAATATAGGTGTTTCTTATGGTGTATTGAAAAGGTTTCTGTATTGAAGAATGTGAAATTACTGTTTAGAATTCATCAATCTAGTTTCAGTGAACGAGTTTGTGAATCTATTGATTTCAGGATAATTGTGCAGAGTTTTTCTATATCCACTGCTAGCTTCTGCACTGTGCACTAACACCAAAGTGCTTGTTCCATCTTTTAAGACAATTGCTTGTTCACTTTTTGAGTATTTATTTTGTTACACTTCTCTTCCATCATATTTATATCTTCTGTTTCTTAAATCTAGACTTAATCAAAATACCACTTGGCATAACGACTAGATGAAAATATAACGACTAACATTTCAAATTTGTGGAGGAAAAATATGAGTCATTTAATCTTCATCTGGTTTCACATTGTAGACAATAATGATTGTCATTTTTTACAATAATATGTACCAATCTCTCTTCCTTTTTTCTTTTCTTGTTCTTCCTTCTTTATATGTACCAGTCTCTCTTCCTTTTTTATATTACAAATCACACATCCTACTTTCTCTTCCCCTGCTTCTTTATCTTATCTTTTTAGCTTTCTTCTCTGCATCTTTTACTAAAAGGTGTGAGAATCTTTCTTAGTGACATATGGTTTAAATGTTTCTAACCAAGTAACCAACATCAAATTTTGAAACATTAACTTAATCAATTGTATATGTAGCACTAGAGATTTCTAATTGTTTTGTCCCATAAGTCCTAGCTCAACTGGCAAAAATGCCGAAATTGTTAGGCTGAACGTCATGACCGGGGTTTGAACCCCGGTACCTCCACTTTCTGTGTGTGAGTTTATGATGACTTTATCATTTCGTCAATCTACCAAAAAAAAAAGAGAGATTTCTAATTGCTTTTATTGTTAAATCGCTTATTATACCGTCACTGCGTCACATGCATGGTTACCAGATATCCCCACAAAGATGCACATTACAACATAAGGTTGAATGGTTATTGAATACCCTCAAAGAGGTACATTACAAGTTACAACACTATTCTTTACTGAAAAACATTATGCCACCGAATATGAAAGCACACTTCTGTCAGAATGGCAACAGAGTGAATCTGCTTTGCTGTTATGGATCCAAACCCTCATCAAAGGATGGATTTTCTTTTCTTGTAAACAAGATCAAGTCGCGTATTATGGTTAACCAATCAAACTGATACAGGACAATTATGTACATGGATCAATTCTATTTCTAAATTGTAATGACCAATATATAGAACAATTATTACATTTCTAATTTGTAAAGAGTTTACATGAACATAGATGAATTGCATCATCATTAAGCACAATATATGATATCAAAAGGCAATTCAAACGACGATAAGTCGTACACAACTAAACAAAGACACAAAAACTAGAACAAAGTACAAGAATCAATACATCAGATATTGAATTCTTCACATTACAGATAAAAGAAGGATTTCAAGAACTGCTGAAACTAGTGACAATGGGAATGACAATGATGAGAACCAGAATAAGCAAAAGTATAATCCCAATGCACATCCACTTCCTGCTACTTTTCTGATACTGTTTAGCACCGTGAAGATTCTTTGTACCATCTTTAACATAATGAGAAGCATGAAGAACATGATGTTCAATATCATCCATTTTTTCACCTTGTGCTTCAACCATAACAGCCATATCCAAAAATATTTGATGAAGTTCCAACAAACTCTTCTCAATCTCTTTTGCTGCATCATGTCTGTCTTGAATCTCAACCACAGTTTCCAGAACCTTTCCTCTTCCATGTTCTTGTATTGCCTTCCCTAAGAAACTTTCATCATCTCCATTTGATATTATCTTCTCAATTACCTCTTCATCGGCATGTTCCCCTGTCACTGTATAATACCTTCTCCCTACTGTTTCTTTGTATTCACTCATCATTTTCTGCCTCAGCCCCTGGTGTATAACATACAAGGTTTCATAAATTGTGATGAGTGTAATGTTACAAGATACACAACATACTAAAACTAAATACCTTAGAATATGACATTATCTGAAATTAGTCTTATTTAATAAGGTCTATGAGTTTCTTACACAAATATGCATATTTTAAACCTTAAATTCAAAAAAAATTATTAATTTGAATCCAGAAAGAAAAAAAGCAGAAGAGAAATTGAAAAGGGTAACTACCTGAAACTCCATCATAAGCTCCTTGAGTTTCTTACGCAAGCCATTAGTAACAGCAATTCTAGTTCTATAAATTGCTGGTGAACCATCTTTAAGTCCAGAGAGTCTTCTATTAGCAGCATTAGCACGATCCATTTCTTCAAGTTGAGTCCTAATAAACTTGGCTTTCTTCAAAACGGTTACAATATCAGTATTAATTCTTTCCCTCAATGCTTTCAAAGCTTCAGTTTTGTGAAGACTTTTGCTCTCTTCATTTGCTTGTTCAAGCTTTGTTAGTATATCGCGAATTTCACCCATTTCTGTTCTCACTTTCTCAGCTTCTTCCAAGAACAAATTCATATCAGTTTCCAAATGGGTCAATGAAGATCTTGTTAATTCAACACCACCTTGTTTTTGAAGACCAGCTTCTAAATCAACTTCATCTTTCATAGCTGCTTTTTTTAGATCAACATAGTTGGTGAATGATTTTGTCATTAGATCATTCATTTTTGATCAATTTGGTATAAAGGGTTCTCCTGCATAGATAAAAAGAAGATAAATTTGAAGGAAAATATGAAGATTAATATACAAAAATTGTGGAGTTACGAACTATAAAAAAAAATTGATTTTTTGCAATAATAGAAACATGAGATGAGAAAGATTACTTACCTTTTTGATTTTGTGAGATTTGAGAGAAGAGAAAAAAAAGGAAAGTGAAGAGAAAGAAACGCAGATTGAGAAGGAAATTTTTGAGGAATCTAGAGAGTGTTGAAGTAGATTTGAATATTGAAAGGAAGTGAAGGTTTTTATGAGTTGGGAAAATGGGTCTAACGGCTAGTTTTAGTAGAATAATGAAGTAACCGTTATTGTTTTCTGTGAATCCAACGGCTATATGTATGTTTGGGACTCAAGACAAAGGACAAGGTTTCATTGTACAAAAGTTGTTTCGGCCCATTTTGGTCTTTATTTTATTTTTCTCAGTTAAAACATTTTTTTAATCCTTGTAGTATCACGAACTTTTAAACTCCTTAAAAAAAATTAGGTATTATTAAAGTTTAATGGTAATTCTAATCATTTATAATTCTGCAGTTTATAAAAATAGGAAAAAACTTGTTATAAAATATAGATATTTTTAGTTCTCAAAATGGTCTCTATAAAATGTAAATAGGCATTTAAAGTGAATAATTTTTTTTTAGGAACTAAATTTAAAATCATAATTTAATGAGGACTGAAAATATATTTAACTATTTTTGTTTCTGTTTTTTTCCTATTGTTTTCAAAAATGAAAATACATGTGTGAACTAATTTTACGGTGACGATAAATTAAAATTATGCACACCGTAATTACTAATTACAACTTTATAACTTTATAGTAATTTATGGACTTAATTGGACTTTTGGTCCCGTAACTAAATTCTTGTTTTCATTTTGGTCTCATAACTCCTAAAATCAACGTTTCGGTCCCTTACAAAATATCTCCGTTAGTCAAATTAGTCCTATTCCATTAATTTTAACATCAAATGTTTAAGATGAACCGACATGGTAAATGGTCCACCATAGACCTTATTAATTTATTTAATCGTAGACCTTATTAATCTTAGACCATATTAATTATGATTCATGTGTGCTATTGTGTAAAAATACTCTCTTTAGTTATTAATTTTTTAAGTGTCGAGTGTAAAATTTGAAGCATAGATCTTAATTTAGAGTCACTTAATTTATATATTAAAAATCCATAATTGTGTTCTTTTTATACGATGTCTATTCTTGTAGTCGAAGAATGTTTTTAGGTATTGGTAAATATATGGGCATGCTTAATATGATTGGGAGGAGAAAGAAAAATCTTTTCGGGTAGAAAATTCAGGACTGGTCCTACTAACACTCATCCAAAGTTGAGTAGAGATGTAAGTAAATTCAGTTGCTCAAGTAATTCCAACTTACTGTTTGAGCATCGTTCTTCATCTAGAGTCTCGGGCGACTAATTGGAGAGAACTGGGTTTAGGTGAAAATAGTTGACCAATTTTTTACAAGTGGATACGGGGCCATTCTGCCCATGAGGAAAAAGTATGTAGGTCTGGTTGGTACAATTTTCCCTAATTATTATTGTCTGCCCTGCATTAAAACAATTTTTATGGAAAAAAATGCATTGAAATTGTTCTTATAAATTAAAAACTACAGGTATAATTAACGGTTCCTGCAACTAACAAAAATTTGATTTTTCATTACAACTCACGTTTAAGTAGCAAAATAAGATTGCTTTGTGCTCTCTACTGAATTTTTTTCATGCATTTCTTCCCTTTAAATTCGTAGCTCTCTAAAACAATGTAAAGTTGCAGATGTTGATTATCGTATTCCAATTGGATTTGACTTTTTTTAACCCCCCAGCTAACGAATGAAAGAGACTAATAATTCATAGTTTAACTCGAGCTCTCTAAACCGTTCATTCTTAGAATGAATTCATCAAACACTGAAGTTCAACCTCATAATTGAATTTGACAATACGATCTTGCCGGAATCAGCAAAACTCCTTATCTGACTGGATTGTTCAATACTACAACAACAACAACAAAAACAAAAGAAAACCGACTCAATTGTCCAACGAGGAATATCAAAAGACGCCAGAATACTGCCTGCAACAAACACAAGACATACACACTTTTCTATTATAGCCTTCTTCATGATATCTTATTTAGAGCAACGAGCTTGATGGTTTTTTTATTATGAGCATGATATCTCTATTTTAATTTTTTGGATTATGAGCTTGATATCTCTATTACCACATTTAGATTCAACTCTCCTCATAACAAGCAGCTCGACATTGTCATATTCCACTTCCCCTGTTTTTGTTTATTCAACAGACGTCCACAACATTACACCTAACTTCAAAGTAATGAACCTTTTTTTTTGCAAAGAGAGGTGCGCATTAGGCCTACAGAGACTCGTATTGCCTGTTACTGCATTGTGCAATTAAAACGCAGTAGTACCAAACAACACAATCTAGCTCAAGTACCTCTTCTCCAATCAAAGAAAAAGATTTCCTAGATGACCAATTGAAAGCATGCACACGACATCAATTACTATGCAAAAATGAATACTTGAGTTTTTAAAAATTCTACGAATACACGAAAACAAAAACAAAAAGTCAAAATTTCCCAACTATTGTACTTCCAATCAATCTATTCCAATATCAAATCAAAGTCACAATAGGAATAATAGCCAATTGCTTTTTCGCAAGAGCTGCCATCTTCCACCAAATTTACTTCATCTGGACAATTCCGGCACTGATCAGCTTTTGGATCTTGTCCATCACACCTGGGTTCTTGGTATGTTCCTGTGCAGCCTTAGGATTTTCCTGGAAATCAACCAATACCTGCATACAAAGCCAGCCATTATAACCACGTCTATGGCACATTATACACGATGCAGCCAAGAAAAAAGCAAACCTGTCTCATAACAGGGTCTTGAAGGATGTTCTGAATCTCTGGATCTGACATTGCCTTAGCCTGAAAAATATTCAAAATACAGTATATATCATATCATATTTAAATTATAATTTCTGATTGCAAAGATTTTCCCACTATATGACAAACCTGTCTCTCCTTCAACTCTTCAGGAGTTACATCTCCACGACTGGTTCTATTAATTTGCTTCACACAACTGAAATGGATATACATGGTTAAACATGATTTGCAGCCAAAAAAGGAAACTGGAAATGTTAAACACATTGCATGGATTTTAACCAATATAATATGTACCTTCGAACCCCTTCAAGCAATTCCTGGTTGTTTGCATCATGTTTCAACCCTTCCTGATATGTTTCCAAAGCCTTTTCATATTCTTTCATGAAAAACTGAACCGCACCCTTCCGGGTGTAACCCTTGGTGAAGGTCGGATCAAGCTCAATACACTTCTCTGCATCCTTTAAACCTTCAGGCATTGCCCCCAGTTTTGTGTAACATGCAGCTCTGTTACTATAAGCCTGAAAGAAATGTAGTATTCAAACATGTTAGGATTCAGCTAGCATAACCATAAGGACCACCTGAATTCAAAGAGTATTATTACCTTAGGATTTTTCGGGTTTCTTTTTATAGACTCTGTGTAATTCTTAATAGCTTCAGGATACTTCTGCTGCTTAAAGTATTCATTCCCTGCAAGACAAGGTTTTCATACATTAACACAGTCTACAAATAAGATTGAGTCAAAACAATAATGTGGAAATAGAGGCTAGGAGAAGGATGCTTGCAGGAAATGAAGAGCCTGGAAGATCAGACTAAGAGATAGTACCTTTTTCCCTCTCCTCATCAGCCAAATTTGGATCGAAGTATTCTTGTTGTTCTAGTTCTTTCTTGGCCTTCTCAGCTTCATTGAGTTTCTTCAGGGTGTCTGGGTTACGGTGCTCTGTAAGTGCTTTTTGGTAAGTCTCAATGACGGGTTCATAATCTTTAGAGCATTTTGCCGTTTTACCCATGGCATTTCCTTTCCTTGTCAAAGCTCTTGCTATCATCTTGTAGTCTGCTCTTAGCTCTCGTCCTCTTTCAACAGCCTTATCACAATCTTTTATGCAATCCTCATACTGAAAAGATTCAAGGATTTATCAGAATACATTACAGGAAAGAAGTGTCCCTTGACTTAACTTTAGAAACCCTTAGACTTTTATCTTCCTAATCCTATTCAAACACTAGGAAATCTTCCTAAACCATAGTTAAATTTGATCAAGTTCTGTAACCATCAAACACTGAAACAAGCTTTAACAACAAAACCGCTGTTATTTTTGGATGCTAAGTGCAATAAGCAGGTATAATTATAGATCATAAGACTTACACTTCATAGATATCTAATACTCTTGGAGGTTGCCAAATACTCTGCTGGAAAATCAGAGTATTTTGCATATAATGGTATAACTACATAAAATCCTAAATTCTCAGCAGTCTTAAAATATTATTGGGGTTGTTAAAGGGTCATTTAGCTCCGGTGTCATTAGATTCCACGATTACAGAACTTCTATGACATACAGTTAATAATAAACCAAAGTCAACCTTCAGTAAGGCTTTGGATGGGAGACTGGAGAGAGGGAGGGGAGGGCGGAGGGCTTTGGTGTGAAGGGGGGTAGAGAATGGGTAGAGAATAGGAGCATCTTCATTTTTATCCAGAAAACTCTCTCCTCCATTCTGCTACAAACTCCCAATTAAAAAGCCTAAGGCTTTGTTTGGGAGTTTGGAGGGGAGGGGAAGGAAGGGCTTTGAGGGGTGAGAAATATAGGGGAAAATTGAGAAATCTTTCACATTTTTTGAAACAGTATTTTCTTCAGAGAGTGATAAATTAATGCTTATGATTAATATATTTCTATTTTTAAGAATATTATAACAACATGGATTAAATTTGAATAATTCATATAAAACCTCTCAAACCTTCCAAAACCATCCTCCGATACAATGTTTTAGTTCCTCCAAATGAGGAGGGTTTTATATTTTGAAGAAAAATTAACCCCCCAAAGCCCTCTCCTCCTAATGTCCTCTATTTCTTTCACTTACTCCTTCCTTTTTTCCCAAACCCTCCCCTCGCAAACGTATGTTGGAGAGATTATGAGGGAAGAGGAAGAGAAGGCTTTGGATAAAATGAAAGAGGAAATGAAAGTGGTAGAAAGGATAGTCCCCTAACTCAAATGGGCAGTTAATTTTTCTTTATAATACCAAATCCCTCCAATATGGGAGACCTCGGGTATTTGGAGGAGGGTTCGATAAATGTTTCAAACCCAATACTTATATCGTTATAATACGCTCAAAATAAAGAATATATTAATCCCAAACATTCATTTAAAAGACTCTCTCAAATAAGGTGTAAAACCCCACTCTATAAAGTGAAAGCATCATAGATATCAACATCTCACACACAAACAAAAGTATGTTTAATCACACACTTAGCAGATAATTTCCAGCTTTCATAAAAACAATAGTTCTGTCTAACAGTAAGATGTATTATCACCACTTCCAAGTGTCAGGACCAAATCAAAATACTTGTCCCACATAAAAACAAATTAATGTATTTTCATAGTCTATACATGATAGACTTCTCAATGTTTCATAACTTGATGGTACATCTATTCAATGGAATTCTCATGGGGTTTAAATGGAAATAGTTAAAAGGACAAGTTTTAACTACAAGCACACACCAGACTATGTTAAATACTTTTTCACCTAGGGAAAAAGTTGAACAGGCTAAATTTAACACCTTTTGGCCTATGGGGTCAAATTAAAAATCACTGCCCCTTTGCATAGAGATAGCACAGCTAGACCATATACTATAACTAAGCAAGGAAGCGGTAAAATTATAGTCAAATAAATAACCTTGGCAATGAAACTAGACTAAACTTAGATAGAACAATGCATAATTAACAAACAATAGAAACACAATGCATACATACATATACACACACACACACATACATATAGATAAATATTTGTCAAAAACACATAAAAATAGGAAAATTCATACCTTTCCCATTTCCAAGTATACAGCAGCACGGTTTGTGAGAAAGGAAACATCCTCATCATCCAATTCCAAAGCTTTTGAATAATGCTGAATCGCGGTATCAAAATCCTTCTTCTTATACGCAGCATTACCAGCCTCCTTCTCCTTCTGTGCCTCAGCTTTCCTCTGCTTCACTTCCTTCTCCTCATCAGCCACCTCCATTGGCTCTGGTTCCGGCTCAGGTTCAACCTCCGGCTGCTTAGTCACCTCAGGTTCAGCAGCTCTCTTCCTCTCGGAACTGGAGGGCATATCAGGCATATCCACATCATCACCACCTCTTCCAATTTTAACATTAAGTAAAACCCCAAAAGCTTGCATAACTCTTTGATCCTTCAAATACAAATTCAAATTATTGGGATCCTTTTGAATATCTTGCATCATCTTGACAAAATCAGGTTGTTGAAGATAAACCCTAGTTGTAGGATCAGCAGTAAGTTTCGCCCACATCTCCGGTCCAGAAAAGGCATCACCAAACGGATTAGCACCCGGCGCAGAACGTGACCTAGAGAAACTCCCAGCCGCGGCTTTTTGAGCATCGGCTAAACCTGATTTCAAGGGTTCATTATTAGGATCAATTTCTAACCCTTTTTTGTAAGCTGAAACGGCGTCGTCGTATTGAGAAAGACCGAGATGAGCGGCACCGAGACGGCTGTAACCCTTTGACCAATCAGGTTTGAGTTCGACGGTTTTCTTTGCGTCGGTTAAAGCGTCAGTGTAATTCTGGAGAGAAGCGTGAGCGGCGGATCGGTTGGAATACAGGACGTGGTTGGTGGGGGAAAGATCGATGGCTTCTGAGAAGTGACGGATGGCGGTTGAGAAATCGCCGGAGGAGAATGCGGCGTTGCCTTTGGCTTTAGCTTCGTCGGCCATGGATGGATAGATCGGAGTTGAATTCAAAAGGGTTTTGAGGATTTTGGGATAGGAAGAAGAAGAAAGGGTTTTTTACTTTGTTTGTTGATTGGGACCAAGAGAGAGAAAGAGTGGGTTAGGTTATATATATGAGTAATTAATTGGTTCTTGACTAGAGAGTTCTACTAGGGTCTGGGGTTGGGGTTCTCGAATGTTCTGCCAATTATGCATATGGGTGGGTCTTCATTTTGCGGGTAGACCTGTAAACCCGATGACATAAACCGATCGAACATGATCATTAACGGCTCTAATCTGAATTAACCTGCAGCAATAAGCAATTTGTATTTGGTCAGACCCAACCCAACCCAACTTGTGTGCATCCCTAGTTCTGTGATTCAAACATTACTTTTCTTTTCATCAATTTTACTTGTGTAGTCGTATTATTTCAATTGGAAAAAAATTAAATATAATTAAAGATATTTTTTGACTTCAATGCAATTTTAATCACTTATATTTTCAAATTTTTTAACTTTTGATACCCCTATTTCTTAAAACTAACTTTTTGGTCCCGCTATTTAGTAAGTCAGCGAAAATTTTTGATCTCTTTCTTCTTTGCATGATGTGACATATTCATTAATGATGCAGATCATACATGGTTCGCATTAATTTTATCCCATTATTTTAATC
>Ga0315915_1004419_pt1 | contig 17775 bp, 10 predicted proteins | sample MpolbnodulesMG_FD_207738 | JGI IMG/M metagenome (GOLD analysis project Ga0315915, IMG submission 207738) | Medicago polymorpha root nodule microbial communities from Los Angeles, California, United States - branched nodules | ecosystem: Host-associated > Plants > Roots > Nodule | place: USA...
TGTTGGATTATGGCTATGGTATAGATTATGAAATTTGAATGAAATATGTTATGTATGGATCTTTAAAAGTTGAATTTTGTAGGTAATTAAAAGTTGAATTTTTCTTTGTACAAAAAAAGAATCAAAAATCTATGGGTACCCGCGGATATCTGTGGGTATTTAAATACCCGTGGATTACCCGTATAAAGATACCCGCACGGATATGGGGACGGGTACGGGTACCATATTTATCCAACGGGGCGGGGACGGATATCATACTACCCGTACCCGCGGATACCCATTGACATCCCTAGTTTGAACTTAAGTATCCCAATTTGATGTAATGATGCTCAATTAATATTTCTTAAATCTTTCAAAAAAAAAATTAATAATTCCTAAAGTAAAACAGGTCGAATTAAAAGGAGGAAGATACAGTAAATCTTTTCTTGCACATACGATATGTACCATAATATTGAAGAACCATAATTTCCATGTGCAAAGGAGGGAATCAAATATTGCTTTTTAAAACACAACCTCAGGGTTGGAAGTTGGAACCAAATATAAGACCAAGATGTACAAATGGAGGCGTTTGCACCCCCTCGTGGACGGCCCTACTCTTAAACGAAACACATCAACATACTCACTGCACTTCCAGCTACGGCCACCGGAAAGACCAAAAACTTGCCTCTCCTAATGAACTCGTTCTGTGACTTTGTCGCCAACAATGGGAAGATATTTCTTGAGTCGGTTGGAAAAGGAAAATAAGATTAAAAAAATATGAATTTAGGCATAAAACCATTTACACCTTCTCCTCAACTTACCATGTTCGATGATATCTCTCATGATAAGGTATTTTCTCTCATCTCTGATATATGAGAGAAATACCTCACAAGTGATATTATCGAAGGTAAAGATGGTTTCATGCCGGAATCCTTATTTTTAATCTTATTTTCCTTTTTCAATAGACACGAGAAATCTCTTTCCATTGCCGGAGAAAAAGTCACAGAACCAGTTCGTTGTTTTCTATTTTAATTGTGAGAGATCAAAGGAACCATTCAATTATAAGTAACGGTCTTGTGCTTTGTCTTCAGCTTCGATGGCTCAATTCTGGGATTCATTTTTTATTCCACAATTATTTGGTTCAAACCCTGAGGTTGTGTTTTTTACGAGCAATATTCGATTCCATGATTGAGACAGAGGGCATAGCTAGTATTATATAGGTGTTACAGAGTTTTTCTAATCTTGTTTATTTTATAGAGGAAACAAGAATCATGAAGACAAAAGTAAAGAGAAGTGAAATCAAACAAGAAGATCTTGAACTTCCTTTGTTTGACTTTGGTACAATAACATTTGCCACTAATGACTTCTCAAATGACAACAAACTTGGTGAAGGTGGTTTTGGTCCTGTCTATAAGGTAAGTTAAGGTAACATGCAACTTGTTAGTTTATGTTTAAGAAAAGAGGACAAAGTCTAACTTTTTTAATTCATCATCAAATTACTTTAAAAATGTAATTTTTTAAGGGCACATTACCAGATGGACAAGATATAGCAGTTAAACGACTTTCACATACCTCTACTCAAGGAATCAACGAATTTAAGAATGAGGTTGTATTTTGTTCCAAACTCCAACATAGGAACCTAGTTAAGGTTCTTGGCTTTTGCATTGAAGAACATGAGAAATTACTCATCTATGAGTATATGCCCAATAAAAGCTTAGACTTCTTTCTTTTTGGTAAGTATCTACTCAAAAATTGATAAATATTTATAATTTCATTTGTTCTCTATTTGATTATTATTATTATTGTTATAATAGATAACATGGGTATATAACTTTTCAGATTCGTCTCGAAGTAAAGTTTTAGATTGGAATACGCGGTTCAACATTATAGGTGGAATTGTTAGAGGACTCCTTTATCTTCACCAAGACTCTAGATTACGGATCATACATCGAGATTTAAAAGCGAGTAATATTTTATTAGATAATGATTTGAGTCCAAAAATATCTGATTTCGGCCTAGCTCGAATGTGCGGAGGTGATCAGATTCAAGGAAACACAAGTAGAGTTGTTGGTACATAGTAAGTATATATTATAATAAGTAAGTGAGTTTAAAACTATATTATACATAAATAGAACCTCAAATTAATACATTTGTTATTTCTTTCAGTGGCTATATGGCACCCGAATATGCGATCGATGGGATATTCTCCATCAAATCTGATGTATATAGCTTTGGAATTTTATTGTTAGAGATTATAAATGGAAAGAAAAATAAAGGACTTTCCTATTCAAATCACAGCTACAATCTTATTGGGCATGTAAGTAACAAAAGTAACTTATATTTCTAAATACAATAATGGTTGTTAATTATTGTTTTGGATTGTTGTAGGCATGGAGATTGTGGAAAGAATGCATCCCAGTGGAATTTTTGGACACTTGTTTGGAAGAGGATTCATATATTCAATCTGAAGTATTGAGATGCATTCATATTGGTCTTCTATGTGTGCAGCAATATCCAAATGACAGACCAACTATGACATCTGTACTTGTTATGCTAACTAGTGATAGCACTCTACCCCAACCAAAAGAGCCTATCTTCTTAACTGATGAAATTACTTCTGAACAGAAGATTTCCTATTCAACAAATGAAGTATCTATAACAATGTTGGAACCAAGATAGAGAAAATGTTTTCTATTTCTCCATGGAGATAGATGATAAACTTGGGATGTGTCCTTTTGCTAAATATATGAATATGTAATGTTTTGCTTTAACATTCTGTACTTGTATAGTAATTTCAGTAAAAAAAAAGAAATATCTCAGCCTTGATCCTATAAATGTTATATTTCCTTGTTTTCTGACTATGCGTAACGATAAATAAATGTTAATGATCTTAGGTGATCAGGAGAACGGCGTCTGACAAGATTAATGCAGCTTTTTTTACAGAGGGGGGTTCATATGTTCTTTCAGCATGGCATTGATAAACATCAAAGAAATTCTAGAAACATCAAAACTCAGAAACTGTAACCAACTATAGATTATAGAGACCAGCTTTAATTTCTTGCTTTTATCTCATGATTTTATAAGAAAAGGCAATCCAAGCTATCAACAATACATTCTCTCGTGCGAATTCAAATTTCGTTCCATTTAGTTAATTACAAAACTAACTACTAATCAGTTGCACCCCCATGGAATGTTTAAGGGGAAACAAACTTCATTCAATAATGGGAACATGACTTTAACATTACATTGTCTTACCGATGATAGTTAACTCAAAAATTAACAATTAAATTTAATGACTGAACTACTCCCTACAGAAAGTTAAGGAGTAACATTGCATATGTGAAGTGGAATATGTAAGTAAATATTTACTTACACTTTTATCCCATGTTAGAAGGAGTTCCTTTGTCTTTTACTATTCTATCTTGCCTCTAACGTTGTAATAGACATCTCATTTGGCAAGAACATTGTACAATTTGCCAACAAAGTATCTTCAGGAGTAAGATCTCTTTCAATGTAAAAGCCAGGAACCTTTGGCTTTGGCAATATTTTCCCACCATCCGAAATTAAAAATACCGAGGACATGTCCGGCCTATCTTCTGGTCTTTGTTGAACACATAATAAACCTACTTGTATGCATCGTATGACTTCAGAAGTTGTGCATCTTTCCTGTAACATTTCATCCAATACATCTAGTTGCCTTCCTTCTGTCCACAACCTCCATCGGTAAAATTGAGGAAATCAGATAAAGCAAGTTCAAAGCTATTCAAAATTGACTAATCCTTTACGTGTCAATTCATTTACATGTCCAAGAAGATTTTCAAATTGTTCTGGGTCAGAAAATTCCCCGTTCTTCATCCAGCTTATTATTTCAAGAACTATCACTCAATAACTAAAGATATCCGATTACATCGAGAAACTTCCACGCATAGCATACTCAGGAGGCATCTATCCACTGAAAAATATGAAGTTCAAACTAAAATTGGTGACAAAGTAATCTACTAAGGACATAAAATTTCTAGATATGACATGGTGATTGGTGACAATCCAATCTGATATACCATAATAAGAAACTCACTTACTAGGTTCCAGCCACTCTCTTTGTATTTGCCGCAACTTGATCTCCCAACAATGTTCGCGAGAATAAACAAAGTCAGAAAGCAAATTAAGCACTATAAAGAAAACAACTCCCTAGATTAATAAGTATTTAGAAAAGTCTTGTAATCTCTTATACTATTATGAAGTACTTATACACATAAAAACTCGACATGACACTGACACTAACACAATGACCCTGGCAATAGTCTTAAATAAATAAATATAACTATATTTATCTATGATGTGTTGGTTTCCAACACCAACACGTATCGAACACCTTCCACATCTACAATAAAAAATGTCGGTGCTACATAGCTCAGATAGTTTAGAATTACAGCAATATTAAAATATTTTGCTGAAATCATTACAATGATAGTTTACACCTTTACACACAGCTACTGATGGAAGAATGAAGTGCATTCAACAAAATATCAGGAAACAGAGAGGAAATAAAGAAAGGTCTTGTACCTAATGAGAGAAGTTTCTTATCTCAACCGGTTCATCAAACCAGAGCAGACAATCACTTCCTCTCCATTCCATCCATATTGCATATATAGTTTTCACACTTATGTTCCTCACTTATCGATCGAGGATTTCACTCATAAAGTAAACTTGTAATGAAATTGGAGGCCTAACTCATCCTTAAAAACCGGTTCATAAGGTGAGGATTGCCTCCTTTATATAAACTCTTATCAAGAGTCTTATCTATCCGATGTGGGACATGGGTTTTTCCCAATAGTTTCTCATTGAAAACAAACCTAAATCAATGTTGTTGTTTTAAGTAAATAATAGTGTCATTCCAGTTTCATTCAATATTTAACAATAACGTGTCCCACCAGTAATCAAAACTCTGCCACAAAAAATGTTCTGCATATAGATTTGTTGAATCTCTTGGACTGAAGAAACCAACCTCAAATGTTCCATCAGATGAAACTAAAGTCTCACCTTCTCGGATAGATCGGTTTGGTGCTAAAGTATCTAGCGATGTGCATGTTCGTACTAGGAGAATAAAAAAAAACAAATATTTATTTTCAATTTATTTTTTTGTAAAAACAAAAAACCAAATATGTAAGATTCTGAAACTATACATTACTATCACACGTGTATGTTCAAAGCAACGTGTTTTTAAATTGCTACTTTTGGCAACATGTCAAATGACAAATGCAATCAGAAATGGAATGACTATGTAATAAAATAATAAAATAAGAAATATATGTTTGAATGATTTGATTGTTGGTTGAAGAACAATTGAGTTTATGTTGAATCCTGTTAGTGTCCTTGTGTCAATTGTCAGCAGAATAATTTTCCATTTTCATTTGGTATGCTGATTTTGTTGACATTTGTAAAATGAAATGAGAAAGGCACGTGTCACGTTTGAAAGGCTATTTTTCATGTGACTAAATGCAAGAATTTTCTATGGTAGATGGTTTACTAAAATTTTCCCCAAGTGGTATCTATTCATTGAGTTTCTACGAGTATTAAGTTGTGTGATATAAGTTTAAGAGGAATGTTAGCAACACACATTATAACACACATTTTTCAATACATTCTCTTTGATAGGTTAAAAGTCACATAGGTCCCACCAAATCATGTGGGTCCTATATAAATTTGGTGGGTCTTATATGAATTTTAACCAATCAAAGAAAGTGTGTTGAAAAGTGTGTGTTAGAATGTGTGTTGCTAGCATTTCTCTAAGTTTAATTAATATTTGTCTTATGTTGTGGTTTAATTAATGCGGTTTACTTCACTTGGTAAAATAAAAACTGTAAACTTAACTAAATGGTATGGTTGAGTCAAAAAATTGTCTGAACACATCCGAACCAAATACGGTTTTTTCGGTTTGAGTTGGTTTAATTTACTATTTTTCTATTGAGTTGGTTCTGTTTAAACACTCGTAACATCGATAAATCTTTAATGCTTACTTTCCCACTATGCTATATACTATTTACTATTATTATTTATCTTTTTTTTTATACAAATTATTATTTATCTTTATTCAATTCTTTAATTTTGTTTTTCATATCATTAATAAAATATATTTTTGAAAAACTATTAATAATTATTATTGTTTATACAACATTAATTTAATTTCTTAATGCATCTGACATCGCAACAATGACATATAATTTAAGATGGAGTACAGTAATTCTGTACAAACTAATTTTAATTTTATTTTAGAGAAAACTAATTTTAATTTTTGTGACGATAGAAAACTATTGTATTGGTTCCAGAAAAGTTGAACGGTACAGCTAGCTAGTTAAATGAAACAAATTTTCCTTTTGCTTTTGAAATGTCAACCTACAAACAAAGACTATATTTTCATACTTATAAGTCTTACCTAACGTTGAAAGAAAGACCGGCGGCTGGGATTTTGCCATGAGAGCTTCTTTGGTCTCTACAGTTGAATAAAATAGAATAATTTTCTTTGGTCAACCATGGTAAGTGTTAACTTGTTGAACTCAATTTAATCATGAGAAAAATAGAGGTTAATAGGTCTTTACCCCTTGTAATATAGGTCATTTTCGGTTTTCTCTCTTGTAAAAATTTTATTTTGATTCACCCCTGTAAAATATTTTTGCTCTCTAATAGGCCAAACAAAAACGAAAATTTCTTGGAAAAAAAAAAAATTGGTTTTTGTTTGGCCTATTAGGGTGTAAATCAAAACAAAAATATTTTACAGAGGATGAATCAAAATAAAAATTTTAAAGGGGAAAAACCAAAAATGACCTATATTAAATGGGGTAAAGATCTATTAATCCAAAAATAAATACTCATGTTAGTCTTTGACATTTTTACATGAATGACAAAGTGTAATTAATTTGCATATTTTCAAACGAAAGGAGTAGTATTTATTTGAGGTGAAAATCAAATTTGAAACTAAGTCGGGGCAAATAGTTAACAAAATGGCTTCACCATCAAGCATCTTGTACTCTTATGTCCACTATATTCCCATCCTACCATAAATTAAACTCATCTTCCTGTTTAGAATCAAATAAAATGGTTGATAGTAGAATCACAGAGTTCATAATTTTGTTCTTTTTATCCTGCAGCTTGAGAACAACCACTTCACTTGACACTTTATCTCTGAATCAATCTATCCATGATGGCCAGAGTTTGGTTTCAGCAAAAGGAACTTTTAAAGTCGGTTTCTTTAGTCCAGGAAATTCTAGAGGAAGATATTTAGGTATGTGGTACAGAAATTTAACCCCTTTAACAGTTGTTTGGGTTGCCAACAGAGAAACACCACTGCACAATAATTTAGGAGTCCTAAAACTCAATGAGAATGGAGTTCTTGTGATTCTCAACGACACAAACAACGCCATTTGGTCCTCGGATGCATCAAACAAACCAGCAAATAATTCCATAACTGCACAGCTATTGGACAATGGAAATCTTGTATTGAAAAATTCGTCAAACAATATTTTGTGGCAGACTTTTGATTATCCATGTGATACATTATTGCCGGGAATGAAGCTTGGATGGAACTTAGTAACTGGTTTAAACATGTTTGAATCGTCGTGGAAAAGTGCAGATGATCCAGCAAAGGGAGTTTATTCTGTAAACATTGACATTAGAGGATATCCTCAACTAGTTATTATGAAGGGATCTGTGATAAGATTGAGAATAGGATCGTGGAACGGTCGTGCTTTTACCGGATATCCAACACAACCATTGAAACAAAAGCAAAGATTTGAATTTGTCATGACTGAAAAAGAAGTGTATCATCGGTATGAAGTTGTTGATAGTTCTGTTGTATCTTTATATAAGCTCTCCCCTTTAGGAAATTTACAGGCTTTAGCTTGGACAAGTGAAAAAAGCGAAAGGATAGTGATTGAAACGGGCATGGAAGATTCGTGTGATAGTTATGCAATGTGTGGTGCTAATTCTGTATGCAATATGGATGGTAACGTTCCTAAATGTGAATGTTTTAAAGGTTATGTTCCTAAGTTTCTGGAACAATGGAATATATCATATTGGTCTAGTGGCTGTGTTCCAAAAATTAAGTCTTTTTGTGGAAACAATAACACAAGTGGTTTCTTGAAATACAGTGGACTGAAATTGCCAGATACGTCTTCTACGTGGTACAATAAAACCATGAACCTTGTGGAATGTCAGAAGGCGTGTATGAACAATTGTTCATGTATGGCGTATACAAATGTGGATATCCGAAATGGAGGAAGTGGTTGTTTACTTTGGCTTGATGATCTAGTTGACATGAGAGTATTTTCTCAATGGGGACAAGATCTTTATATCAAAGTCCCTTCATCAGAATTGGGTAAATTTAATTTTTTATATCTACTCTTTGGTTATTCATTTGCATTTCCTTTCCGATATACTTTACTAAATTCTGATATTGCAGTTAGAACTTTCTAATGAAACATTCTGATATTGCTGGTGAAGTGTTATGCTCGAGTGGAAAAGTTAAATACTGTGACTTTAGCTCTACATATATACTTCTTCTAAGAAATTGACTATATACTTTATTTTAGTTCAACAACTAGTTGTACAAATAGTTGATGATTGATCACTTGTGTATTGCATTTATCAGATGATGTTAGTGTTAATAGCAACAAAAACCAGAGGCAGCAGTTGATACGGATCACAGTTGGCGTGATAGTTTCTGGATTCCTCACATGTGCTTGCATAGTAATATTTATAAAGAGAGGTAAACTTTGTTTGTGGTTATAACAACAATTCATGCTATATTGCAATCATCCGTATTAATTATGTTTATGATAATTTTTTGATTTATAACATATGTATTGAAAAGTTTCAAAATCGATCTGGTATTTGTACACATTCTAATATTTTAGTTTGCCAAAAATAGAGACAGAAAGAAAATATGGACACCTGTGTTTGTAATAGTAATTAATTTCTTGATATTGTAATCTTGTACGTTTCAGTGGCACCGAGAGTATATCATCTTGCACCATTTCAATGGAGGAAAAAATATTTTAGGTTGAGGAAAGAAGACCCTGATCTGCCAATATTTAGTTTTCCAATCATTGTGAAAGCAACTGGTAATTTTTCTAGCAGAAATAAACTTGGGGAAGGTGGATTTGGACCAGTTTATAAGGTAGTATTTCCATAATCCAAAAACATGTTAATTTTCTAAAAAAAAAATATTGATTAAGTATTCCAAATGATGGTTTTCAGGGTACACTGATAGGTGGAAAAGAGGTAGCCATAAAACGGAACTCAAAAATGTCTGATCAAGGGTTGGAGGAATTTAAAAATGAAGTTTTGTTGATTGCAAAGCTTCAGCACCGTAATCTTGTGAAGCTTCTTGGTTGCTGTATTCACAGAGAGGAAAAATTGTTGATCTATGAATACATGCCCAATAGGAGCTTAGACTACTTCATCTTTGGTCTGTGCCTTTGTTGTTTGGCTTTGCCCTAAAATATCTATATTATTTTCCTTAATCAAGTGGTATGCTAAACATATAAGTGAAATTAACCAGATGAAACTCGAAGCAAACTCTTGGACTGGTCGAAGCGTTCCCATATTATTGCTGGCGTTGCTAGAGGACTTCTTTATCTTCACCAAGACTCCAGACTTAGAATAATTCACAGAGATTTAAAGTTAAGCAATATCTTACTAGATGCCCTTATGAATCCAAAAATCTCAGACTTTGGCCTGGCTCGGACATTTTGTGGAGATCAAGTGGAAGCCAAAACAAAGAAATTGGTTGGAACATAGTAAGTTACCTTCTTTTTGTACTCAGCGTATAGCGTATATACAGTCATTTTTTCCCCCTTTCTTATCCTTATGTATCAATGCTTTCAGTGGCTACATGCCTCCAGAGTATGCTGTGCATGGTCGTTACTCCATGAAATCAGATGTGTTTAGTTTCGGAGTAATAGTATTGGAGATAATAAGCGGGAAAAAGATTAAGGTGTTTTATGATCCAGAACACTCTCTCAATCTTCTTGGCCATGTAAGTGCAATCAATATACATTTACCCATTTGAATTATGTCAAATCATAATAGATTAAAAGTAATCGACTTCTAAAAATTTCATTTCCATAGGCATGGAGACTCTGGAATGAAAACACGGCAATGGACCTAGTTGATATGCACTTACTTGAAACAATCAATTATTCTGAAATCTTACGATATATGCATGTTGGGCTGTTGTGCGTACAAGAAAAACCGGGAGATAGACCAGACATGTCATTTGTAATTCTTATGTTGAATGGTGAGAAATTATTGTCTCAGCCAAAAGCTCCGGGATTTTATACTGGAAGGGGCTTACCTAAAACAATATCGCCAACTTCAAATCAGATGTCAATTACAACTTTTGAGGCAAGATAAAATATGAAATTTCAAACCAATTAATGTTTAGACTAATATAGCTTCAAATGATTAATGTTGATTTGATACTTGAACATGTACAGAATTTGTTGTAAATACCTTTATATAGTATATTAAAGACCACAGTTTGTGTCTCCTTTATCAGTGTTATGCAATTTTATGTTCAAGACAATTACATCAAATATTGAATGGTAGATTTTATTGATTGGATAATCTTACTCACGCAACTATAAGCTTTGCTACTTACTACTTACTAGTTTATTGTTATTTTATCCTTTCCTTATTTGCACTAGAAATGAGATTGAAATTGTGTCTGAATGGCTGCTATCAATTGGTAATTGATTCCGGTAATCCACTTGTTTATCAGAAACTCAGAACATCTCTAGACCATAAAACTTACAAGAGATTCAATATATTTGTAACGCTGGTGTACAAAGTATATGAAGAATATTTTACACTTTATACATACAGTAAGTAACAACATAGAGAAGATAACTAACTATATTGTTTAAGGTAAGAACTATGAGAAACTTGTGAGCTTTATTCATGTAAGTAAACAATTTTGCTTATCAGTAAACAATACGCTCGTTGCATACTGAGGCTTCCTTCAAATTGCAGCTTAACTTAGGAGTAAGTAAACAATTTCTTTTTCTAATCACATCTTCTGTTTTCGTTCCTTTGCTTTGCTTATCTTTTTGTGACTTCTGTTGGTTTTCCGGTGTTCGGGGTTCCTTGTTCTAGTTTCTAGTTTCGTTTGATTCTGGTTTCTGATTTTGTTAACTTTCGTGCCTAAGTATACAATTTATGGTCTCGAATGCTATGATTTTTCTGTTCTGGTTATGTTTCATGTTGATTTTGTTTAGTTTGTGATTGTGTTTTTTTCCATTTTCTTCTTCCCTGTTCTACTCTGTATATTAAATACAATTAACTTCCACTTTCTCTCATTTTTTATATAGAACAACTTTAGACATGGTTTTTCAGTCGCTAATTGATTGAACATATTTGTATTTAGGGATGGATCAAATTTCCCTTCATTACATTATATTACATGGTGAATAAATTTTTATTTTTGTCTTTCAACACAACTCCAATGCTAGAATGACTTTTTGAGTAAATAGGTAAATACCCACTAAAATCAGACAAGTTAGTCCCTCTATCTATTTCCTCCGTTAAAGTTGATGACGTGTCCGTTAAATATACGTAGCACTGACACGTATCAGATGGATAGTGACATGTCATAGGGGGTGTTTGCCTATAATTTTAAGGGGTGTTTGCCCATTTTTTAAAATTTATTTGCCTGTAATTCCACGAGGGTGTTTGCCTTTTAGATTTTACAACCCATACCTTTCCCTCACCATTTAACCTCACTTCATGGAAATGTGTATATAAGATTGGTGTATTTTCTTTCTTGTGAACAAGTTATTTACTTCACATTAAGTATGTCTGCAATGTTGGAGTAAGTGATTGTGTATCATTGAATGGAAATAAAAGGTAGAGGTGAATTATGGACAAATACCCTCTTGATGTGTCACTATCCATCTGACACATGTCAGTGTCACATGGTCATTTAACGAACATGTCGACAACTTTATCAAAGGAAATGGGCGGAAAGACTAAGTTGCGTGACAATTTACAATTTGAAGGGGGTATTTTCCTTTTCTAAAATTTCAGTGGGATAATTGCAAGATTTTCATATTTTAGGGTATTTGCCTATTAACTCATGAATTTTTATAACATAGACTAGATGCATTAGTTGTTCAAAACCTAAAAAGTGAATTTTTTATTTTCTTTTGAGGGAAACCAAAAAAGTGAATTGTCTCCTATAATAAAGCACTGAAGTAGTATCCATATAGTAAATGTGGGTTTTCTTTTTGTCAACCCTCCCGTTCTTAAAGGACATAGACATTAGTAATCCAAAGTTTAGCTAGGAGGAATGTAAAGCCTTGTCAAGAATTGTTCCTGATGACATGCTGTCATTACGTAATTTTTAGGACTTATTTTGACAATTTGATAGAGTTCTGAGGCAATATGAAGTATCCAGGGGTGTTAAAAGCAAGAAATTTGGAAGAGCTGAAAGTAACCAATCGTGGCACGATTTTCCTAGTCATGACACGATTTTATGACCAGAGAGGAAGTTTTTGGAGCTAATGAAATCGTGATGCGATTTCTAGTGGCGTGGCACGATTGTGAAGAAGGATCTGGAAGAAGCCTAGGTTAATGACGAATCCTGACACGATTTTCCTAACAGTGGCGCGATTTTCGCTTTAGTCAATTTTTCCTATTTAAGCTGAAGTCAGTTCCAGAATTAAGGGTTACGATTTTGGAGAGCAAAAGTGCGATTTTGAGACCTGAAGACTGCTGAATGGGTGATTTCATCTTCCTTTTACCAGTTCATGTATATTTTAATTCTTCCATTGATTATGCAATTTGTAAACTCAGTTATGAGTAGCTAAATATCTTAGATATTAGGTCCGAGATGAATCTGTGAAACCCTAATTGAAACATGTTGCTGTGAAACTCTATTTATTCTGAATGACAATCTAGTTTTTATTCAATTCAATTGTTCTTAATGTTTTTTATATCCTGATCAAATATAAACATGAATTCGTGAGAATGAATGACTACTGGCCATAACTTTCTACTTAGACCTAATTGAATTGTTCAAATAAGCATGGTTAGTCTATGAATGGATAATCGTTTGTTTGTGATATTAGGTTTACGTTCGTAAAACCTTCAAGAATTATTAGATCACCTAAGGGATTAAGGGTTGTAGTTTGAGAAGAGGGCTAATTTGTTAACTATCGTGAAACTAGAGAATCATTCATAAGAATAGGTGTAGTGGACCAATTAGGGGAAAGCAGAGGATTCGAAAGACCTGATCTCATCTCTCTCCATATTTTCTTAATCAATCTTTATTTTATGTTACTTAATTTCATAAAATCAAACCAAATCAACTGCCTAGGGGAAATCAATATAAACTTTTATACATGTTATTTAATGACGCAATTGAATTGTTGAGATTAAAATAGTCCTTGTGGGAACGATATTATTTTACTACTTCGATAGTTTTTGGTACACTTGCTAAATATCTATCAAGTTTTTGGCGCCGTTGTCGGGGACTGTTGAATTATTTCAACAAGGCCATTTCGTTAAAATTTAGAATTTTTGCAATTTATTTTTCTATCATAATTTTTTTTTTATTGTTTCAAGAGTTCATTATTGTTTTTGTATCGTGCAGTGCTACCAAGGCATTTTGCTGTTTATGAGAGGTAGAGGACAATCAATTGATCTACAATACGATCCCGAGATCGAGAGGACTGCTAGAGTAAATCGGAAAGTTGTCTGGTTATTAAAGTCTGTTCCACCTAGTCCGAGAACACGATACACAAGTCCAACACCGACTGAACCTGAATCAATCCAATCTCCTAAATCTAAAACTATGGGAGATGCCAATCCACCACCAAGACCTAAGTTGAGTGACTATGGGTTAGCTGCCAACCGTGGTCGCCTAACTCATGTTTTTCAACCCGCAAACTCCGTCGCTTTTGATATCAAAACCTCAATCCAAAACCACTTGAAGGATAAGCAGTTTGACGAGTTTGACAATATGACTCCTCATGAACACTTGAGTCATTTTGCTGAAACATGTGAGTTTTGTGTGCCTCTAGCTACTATGACTGATGATCAAAAGAAACATAGGTTATTCCCTTTCACCTTGACCGGAAAAGCCAAAGATTGGTTGTTGACCTTACCCAATGGAACTATTCAAACATGGGACGAGCTTGAGTTAAAATTCCTAGAGAGATTTTTCCCTATGTTCAAATATTGGGAGAAGAAAAATGAGATAAAAAACTTTAGGCAAGGGAAGAATGAGTCACTTTATGATGCTTGGGAGCGGTTCAAATTGCTGCTTAAGAGGTGTCCTGGTCATGAATTCAAAGACAAACAATACCTACAAATCTTCACCGAGGGGTTGACACACCAAAATAGAATGTTCTTAGATGCTTCAGCTGGTGATAGTATGAGAGTGAAAACTGATCATGAAGTTCAAACGTTAATAGAGAACATGGACCAAAATGAGTATCGTGTTGATGCAAAGAAAAAGAAAAGGGGAGTGTTTGGGGTTAATGATACCACTACCATCTTAGAAAGCCAAGAAGCCATCAACAAACAATTAGAACTTCTAACCAAGCAATACCATGGGTTGACCCTTGAGAAACCAAAGCAATAGGTACCTGCAGTCAGTTGTGACCTTTGTGGTGAGGGGCATGCAAATGGTGAGTGTGTACCAAAAGGAGCGAGTGAGGAAGCCAATTACATGGGAAACTATCGGAAGGGAAACCCTTACTCTAACACTTACAATCTAGCCTGGGCACAACACCCTAATCTAAAATACACAAACAACAACACTTTGAACCCGCTTCTATCTAACCCTCAACAACAGCAGCAAAGGAAGTTGTCCGCTCTTGAGGAGACAATGAATAACGTCATGAAGATGACTCAATCCAACTATGAACAAATGAAAGCCAGTCAAGAGGCTGAAAGAAAGAGCAATGAAGCTGCAAGAAAAATGTTTGAAACCCAAATTGGGTAGATAGCAAAGCAGCTTGCTGATCAGAATAAGGGGGGGGATTCACAGGTAACACTCAAGATAACCCTAAGAACGAGACTTGTAATGCCATTGAGCTGAGGAGCAAAAAGGTTCTAAAACCTTTATCTCCAAAATCCACAAAGAAGAATGAGGAGTTAGTAGTGGAGGAAATAGAAAAGGGTGTAGTTGAAAATAGTGCTGATGAGGTAGGAGTTGAAAAATACATTGAACATGGCGTAGTTGAAAAAGAGAGTGATAATGGTGTAGTTGAAAACGAAAGGAAGGAAAAAAAAATAATGAGGTAGAAAAAAGTGAGAAGTTGATAGATGTTGATTTAATCTTGAGGAAGTCTAAGAGCCAATTGTTGAATGATGGAGATAAACCACAAGTTATTCCATCTTATGTGAAGCTTCCTTATCCTCATTTATCCAAAAAGAAGAAGAAGGAGAAAGGACAATGATGACAGTCTGTCATTTCACATTTTTAGAGTCTTTTTTATGATATTTTGGAGTTCACAAGCAACCTTAAGCAGCAAGAAAAGCAAGAAAAATTGAGGAAACTGAAGAATGGGAATCGTGTCACGATTATTGAAAAACGTGTTACGATTTGAGCAGAGCAAAGTGAGATTTTGAGACTAAAAGACGGCTATAAGGGCGATTTCTTCACTCTTTTACCAGTTCATGTATGTATTTATTCCTCTAATGATTATGTTATTTGTAAACACCATTATGAGTAGTTAAGTCCATTAGAGGTTCGGTTTGAGATGATTCTTTGTAACCCTAATTGAACCATGTTGCTGTGAAACTCTATTTATTGTGAATGACAATCTAGTTTTTATTCAATTCAATTGTTCTTAATGCTTTTTATATTCTGATCAAATATAAACATGATTTAGTGAGAACGAATGACTACTGGCCCTAGCTTTCGACTTAGACCTAATTGAATTGTTCTAATAAACATGGTTAGTCTAGGAATGGATAATCCTTTACTAGTGATATTAGGTTAACGTGCTTAAACCTTCGAAGATTATTAGACCACCTAAGGAATTAGGGGATGTAATCCTAGAAGAGGGTCCTAAGTGAAGGGATTGATTAGGGCTATTTTGTTAACTATCGTGGAACTAGAGAATCATTCATAAGAATAGGTGCAGTATACAAATTAGGGGAACATCGATGAATCGAAGGACCTAAGCTCATCTGTCTCTTATTCTTAAAACCAATCTTTATATTTTATCGTTACTTTTATGCAATTAAACCAATCAACTGCCTAGTGGCAATTCAAAATAACCTTTTCTACATCCTAATTAATAGCATATTCGAATTGTTGAGATTCAAAACAGTCCTTGTGGGAACGATAATATTTACTACTTCGATAGTTTTTGGTACACTTGCCAATTGTCTATCAAGTTTTTGGCCATGCTGCCGGGTACTGTTAAATCATTTCAACTTGGCAATTTTGTTTTTATTTAGGATTTCTGTCATTTATATTTTTGTTTATATATTGAAAAAAAATTATGATTTATGCTCTTTAAATATATTTCTTTGTGATGTGCTACTAAAAGGTTTCTCTAAGTTTTGTAGCAATGTGGGATAGTCGATCACTGGTAGATTCTGAAGAGATTGAAATCCTACGATATGAAAAATGCATGATATCTATACATATAAAGGATTTGGAAAGAAGATTGAGTATGTAACGCCCTATTTTCTTATTTAATTATTTTTGGTTGAGTTTAGAGTCTTTTATGTGACTTATATGATTTATGTTGATTTATGACGTGTGTGGTGTTTTAATATTTTATTAAGTTGCTTTATATTATTATTTAGTAGAATATGTTAGAAAATTAGAATAAGTATATTTGAGGGGCTGGTTTGGATTTAGTTAGAAAATACGTGGATTTAGTTGGAAAATATGTTGAGGGTATGAGATATAAAAGCTAAAAGACAGACACAAATTAGGTTTAGAAGCTTTTGGAGAAAAAGAGGAGAACCAAGAGAAGAGGAGAGCCGAGAAAAGAGAGAACCTGTAGAGTCTTGCAATCACCAATCTAAGGTAAGGGTGGGACTAATATTCTATAATCTTAGGTTGTATAATTCTGAAATTGAATTTAGCATGCAGTTTTGTTGTTGTTTCATGTGAATTGAGAATTAGGGTTTAAAACCGGAATTGATGAATGAACATGTAGGATTGGATGTTAAGAGTGTAGAAAGCCCGTAGAATTCAAAGCTAATTGATGTTCAGGTTGTAGAATGACCATAGGTTGAGTTTCCTATCAATTTTAGAATTGGGGTTGATGAAAGTTGGGTTTTTGGGGTTAAAAATCGCACATCCCGATAGAGAACCTGTTATGTTCGCCACCGCGAGTAGTCTGCTCGCCATCGCGAGCTATACGTGACAGAGATCAGTGTTTGCTCGCCATCCACTCGCCACGGCGAGTGATTGTGTAACAGAGAGCAGTGTTTGCTTGCCACGGCGAGTAAGTCCGCCCGCCACGGCGAGTAACCTAGTAGTGCTGTACCTTTTCATGTTCTTGTATTGTATTCATACATTTCTGTTTTGAATTAGCCTTTGGTGCATACCTGAAAGCTTTAGGTGATATTATCAGTTACTCAGATGGTTTGTTTGTCAAGAATGACATGATTTATGAATTGATACATGAATGTACACATTGATGGTCTATTATATGAATAACTTGTTGATGAAATATTACATGAAGGTATGTATATATGTTGATGAACTGTGATATGAAATGTATATGTTGAAGTAATATGATGATTATATGATGTTGCAATTAAATG
>Ga0315915_1004422_pt1 | contig 17774 bp, 8 predicted proteins | sample MpolbnodulesMG_FD_207738 | JGI IMG/M metagenome (GOLD analysis project Ga0315915, IMG submission 207738) | Medicago polymorpha root nodule microbial communities from Los Angeles, California, United States - branched nodules | ecosystem: Host-associated > Plants > Roots > Nodule | place: USA...
TCTAATGAAAAAATTATCATATGGATCAGTCAAATTATCTACAATTTTAAAGATGCAACTTTAATATCGTAACACGTAGTTAGCGTACAAAAAAAAAAAAGAACTACTATCAATAAAAGGTATCGCTAATAATAAAAAATAACTGTTATGAGAGAGGAAACCGTTAGGGCGGTTGGGGCTTTAAAAAAAAATGTTTAGCCATGTATTTCATTTTTGGAAGCAATAATATTTCAACAAAAATAGAAGTGGCATAGTGGTTATAGTTGTAAACCATAAGCATATGGTACCTGGTTCGATTCCTTGCAAACTCTTTTTTTTTATAAAAATTACTCAGAACCACCAAAAAAGGCGGGATCAAGATTAGGGCAAACTTTTCAGAACTGTTTAAAATTTATATATATTAAGATAAAGATGGCAGTTTATTGCCGTTCATGACATTTTTCAATATAAGGCAACACACTTCCACCTCACTCTTCATTTACCAACTTTTTTCCCTCTTCGATCCAAAAACCACAAATTTTGAATTTTTTATGCAAAATCATGGTCTCAAATCATTGAAGAATGAATGCTAGAATTTTTGATGCCGACAAAGATTAACTACCACTGGGACAATGGTTGATAACTTTCGTTGGTGCCCAGTTTTGATTTTTTCGTGCCTTTTTCCTTCGTTTTTTTTCATTGATTCATTGAAATAATTATTGATAATTTTCTATTGCAATGTTTTACTCTTTCTTGATAGGTGTGGTTTAAATGTGGTTGATGATGTTATTGAGTTAAATCCAAGTAATGTTGAGTCTCTCGTCGAGTTTAAATTGCTTATGGTTGAAGGTTCCTTTGATGTCAAACCAAATACTGTTTACTCTTCCGTTGATGTGAAATCCTTCTATTGAAACTTCCGTTTATGTGAAATCTTCTAGTGTTTCCAAGCTTCATGAAAATGAATTAAACATTGTAGCATTATGTTGAACCAAGATGGGGTTTAGAACAATATATCTAAGGTTTTGATGATAACAATGTATAGAAGAACAATTGGATACTCTAAAGTTTGTTAAAGTGTGCATGACCATAAAATTAAAATCTGACTATGAAGTCAACATTCTGGCTCTGAAACACACTGCTCTGAACAAAGTAGAACCACGATGATCTACAAGAGAAGCTCTGATGACAAAACTCTGATTTAAAGATGGTCAATAAAAAGTCAATTCTTTGATAGAGAATTCATTCATTAAGTGTTTAAGATGAAGCTCTTATCTGAATGATCAAGTCAATGGTAACGCTTTGAAGAACATCTTACTAGTTTTGTCATCTTCTGAAGAAACATCATTGTCCATGTTCAATAGTACGTTTTGTCCTTGGTGAATTAAAAGAAGACACATTGCAGAAACAGAAAAACTTCTATGAAAGACAAAGTGGATGCAACAGATCGTTTCAAAAGAAGAACATAAATTATATGAGGTATTATTCAACGAAATTATCTCTAAGAGGCAAAGATTTGAAATCTAAAGAAAACTTCTCAAGGAAGCTTGATGTGCTTGACTCTCTTAAAACAACGACTCTATTCAAATCTCCTATAAAAGGACCTTGGTTGTTATTTGAAGAAACATAGAGAATGACACACTTTCAACTGTGCCAAAACTCTGGTCACATTCTAGGGTAAATACACGTAGAAAAATTCTTAGAAACTCTCATATTAGAATTTCTTAAGTGTTTAGAAAAATTATCTGTCTAATTTAGTTTAACACTCTTTGAGTCTCAAGTGTAAATAAACATCAAAGTATTGTAGACTCTTAATCCTATTGGATTGTTGAAGTCCTCAAGGAGAGGCAGGAAATCTTAGACTTGTGTGTCTACGGCTTCAAAATATGATTTTAATTGAATTAACTTTCTAAAATCAATTTAATTGAAAGTGAGTTTAAGATAAAATAATTTATGTTTGGGTACATTCACATTAGCAATAAATTTGAGTTTAAAAATCAAGTTTTATGGTAAAAACAAAAAATCGTAGGTTCAGATTAAAATTGGTTCTCAAGACAAATCAATTTGAATCAAGAACCCCCAAATACATCAATTTTAACTCTTTAAAATCAATTTTAATTCTCCCTCCAAACATGCACTATATCTTTAAAATCAATTTCTTAGTTAATCTACGCGTAAGAAGGTTCTCTTCTAACATTAGCTTCATCTTATGGTTGTGAACACCATTAAAAATAGCCAACCACCACTCATTTCTTTTCTTGTTTAAATAACCATGCAACCTAAACTCACACCCACATTTTCTTGATCGTGTGTCATCAAAATTCAATTGTCTTTATTTTAGGTGGTTTGTATTCGCTACTTTTTTCACAACCCAACATTAACATTGGTTTTGGAGATTGGATCTACCTATATGTGTTGGAACATTGGTGTGATGTTGGAAGGAAAATTGGAAGATTAAACACCAAATAATTATAATTTGATCTAAGGTGTGAATAGAAAAAATAGAGTGTGGGGGTCCTACATAAAATAGAACACACACATTAGTATTGTTTAAATTGCGGTATTTAATTTTAAATACTTGATAATGATAAAAATAATAATTATTATTTTTATTCATGAATATCACTTCCCATAAATTTAGCTTATGGTGGTTGCGATAACAATAAAAATAAGAATTCTATTGAATTTCTTATCTTTCCTTCATTCAAATCCAATGAGTTAGTTTCCTCCACTTTTGTGGATTTGTTTCTTCTTGATCTTAGCCACAAGTGTTGTTGAAATGATTAATGGATAGGTTCCCTTTTGATCTTATTCATTAGAGTAACTGCTGTCGTAATTTTTGCTAAAACAATTACAAAATCTCTATATAAATAGAGGACTCTTAGTTCAAAAATCAAACCAAAGAGTTTCTATTGAGTTGTCGAGAACTCTTTCTCTCTTCTCCCTCTAGCTTGTGTTGACGAGCTATTCTTCTCCTTATCTCCTTTTTTTGTCCCTTCGAAAATAAGAGTGTTCTTAAGACCTTAGTCCCTATTCCGAATAATGTCCCTTCGGAATAAAGAAAGGTCTTAAAAACATAGTCTCTTCGATAATGTATGTCCCTTCGGAATAATGAGTACTTTTAAGATCATAGTCCCTTTTTGAATAATAATGTCCCGTCGGAATTAAGAATGATCATAACGGTATATAAATGTTATTTCAATTTTTTTCTAATTGAGGAGAAATTAAAAAGTCGAAATGGTGGTATCACCATATTTGAGTGGTCATAGTGTCATATTGATATTTTGGAGAAAATAATGTTAGAATGGTGGTAACACCATATTTGAGTGGTCTCAGCACCATAACAGAGTGGTACCAATACCATATTAAAGTGGTTTCAGTATTAACTAGTGGTCTTAGTACCATATTTGAGGGTGTAAATCTCGAACGATTTTCTACAGTGCAGTAGTTAACCGCACAGTTGTAGCTAAGCTTGTTTTATCCTGGAGGCGGCGTGGTTGATAGTCTGCCTTGCACAACTTTGGGTAGTGCCACAAAACGTCTTAAAGAGAGCGACCCGGTCGTGACTCAACCTATTAAAAACTTATGTTGATATCCTTTTTCTAAAAAGGAATTTGGAAATCCAAATATAACAATTTTGAAATCCAAAAACAACAATATGTTTATCCTGACTTTGTTGCTTGTCGAAGAACCCAAATCATCTCGGACTTTCTATCTATCTTCTGTGAAAAATAATGTGAAGATGAGAAAAACACAAGATGGGGAGGCAAAGGTTTGAACTTTGTTTTCTTTTTTCTAAAAATCCTTTCAAGGTAAAATAGATCGGAGGCTAGAAAAGAAAGCAGAAGAAGAGAAGAATCAACACATATATTTATCCTAGTTGGAATGGAATAAAAAATTAGTTTTTTAGAAAGAAATAACTTGACCTTTACAAAAATTGAGGGCCTAAGTTGACCAAATTGTAAATGTTTCTATGCCCTAAAAAAAAAAATCATAAAACTAAGATCTCAAAATTTTCAAGGAACCAAGGGGTGTGACTGTGAAATGAAAACTGCAGAACCAAAACCAACAATGCTAATCAAGTTTCCAGTGAAGTAGCATCTATGAAGGACAGTTGACTTTGTGAATGAAGCCAATCAATTGCTTCAACTTGCTCCTCGATAGGAACCTCCACTCTCAAAATTAGTTCAAAATGGAGAGTCTTCTTTCAGCTCTGAAATGGCCTTTTTGCTCCTGATGTTATTTTCTCCTTCTCTGCAACTATTCATTTAAAAGTAGCATCCCTTACACATTGGTCTTGGAACAAACTAAAACATACCAAAATTGAATGGAGTATTAGACTTTAAGACACATAAAGTATAGAAGCCAGATTTGGCCCTTTATAGTAAGCATTTCACTTACAAAGGTTGTAATCTAATTCAACAGTTCATATTACATGTTTTATGCAACATGTAGAATAATAACTTATAGATATGTTGAAATATTGACAAATGATTTTTTCGACGTCTCTTTTTCTAAAGGTAAAAAAGTTATGCAAAGTCTCTTTATGATTAACCTTTAGGCTCAAATTAAACGACATATTAAAAGGACTGTTTTGTCAGATGTTGTGAAGGTAGAATGCCATTCTTGATGTTGCACACTTCTATGATAAAATTAGTTTATAATTAGAATTAACAATAAAAAGAAACTGAAATCAAACAAATATCTACACTCTTTGAATAATAAATCTAAAAGTAGTCTCTTGTATAGCACTGAGTTAATGTGAGAAACAACTGAAAAAGCAAATGCTTGAAAAGCTAGTATCTGATAGTAATGATCCTTCAATCATAAAGTTTTATGCAAATGCATATAAGTAAATGTAACGAATCGTGTAAGCGGAGAAATAGTGGAATAATTGAATAATAGCTGCAACTACTTATAAGTAAATGTGAAGAATCATCTTGGGAGTCTTGATATCCTTCTCTGCCTTCATCATCTTCTTCCAGCAGAAATAATCAATAAACGAACTAATCACCACACAAGTGATGATAAATCATCATCAACATATGGGATCAAGTTGGGAAAGTCAGAAAAAGTGTTGCTCATAATGTTGGATTCACCAATTTCCACCCAATGTTGTTGTGCATCGCAATTGTCGCGACATTGTGTTGCAGAATTCAGGAGAAAACTCTGGTCCTGCTCCTGCATTGAGTGAGTAGCTTCTAAGTTAAATTTCGTTTCAAGAGGACTCGTCTTTGATTTTTTCATCCTACCTTTTGTTTCTTCGGTTGAGCTCTTTAACTGATTTCTATACTTCTGCAAAACAACATGGCAGTTACAATGTTAATAATAATACTCCATAAATTTCAGTTTAAAATCACACAAAATTGAACACAAGTAGTATATTATCAACAAGATGATATATAGAAGCTAATGGAGAAATTCTTATATTCCATTATAAAACTCAGACTTCAGCATCTGCCATGACTGCAGAATTCACTACTTTACAACTTCAATATTTTTTATAACATGCAAGACTAAGGTATAAACATCATATATGATTTACAACAACAGACTTAGGTAAAAGACAACTGAGAAAACTGGGCAACTAGACTTAGGTAAAATATATAATATTTACGGAATCAACAAAATTAATACAAAAACGAACCTGTAAATGGCTGGAAACCTGTTCTTTTGTCATATTGGGAATATCCATGATTTTCAGAATCTTTTTTGGCATTGCCCCTGAAAAATAAGAGAAAAACATGCACATAAGTTGAGTTGTGAAGAATACAACAAAGAAATTAACGAAATTAATTAAGAAAGAAGCATACTATCAAGGCCTAGTTGATTGACAGCCCATAGAAATCGTTGATGCAATTCTGGCGACCAAGACAAACAGGTCTCTTTGGATGTGTTTCTTTTGAGGCATTAGCATCTTCTCTACCCCGTTTTCTATTTTCTTGAACCACCGAGCTTCCAACAATTTCATATTCTTTGTTTGCAGTCAAACCTTTTCTTATAACATGTTGCCACATGGTCTTGAACTGTTTTTCAACCAAAGGCTTAGTCCAATATTCGCAAGCCCCGCATTCAATAGACTTCATAACAGAACTTTCTGCAGAATCAACGGCCATCACTAAAAAAAAAGAAATAATAATGTCAGTTCACACTTATTAAGTACATATATATGAATGAATCATGTGAATAAATTCTTACTAATGACAGGAATGTTGAGTTGTAGGGCAACACTTTGGACAAAGTCATAAGCATCCATGTTTGGCATATGAGCATCAATCAACATTACATCGAAACAGTCCTTTCTTTCCAACATGTTGAAGGCATCAGAAGCCATGCTACATTTGGTTACTGAAATAAACAATATCAGAATAAACAAACATGAAAACATATAAACAGTAAAAAAAATTACCAAAAAAGATGAAAACTTTGAATAAGGTGTGATTCAGTAACTAACCCTTATAATTGCATCGATTACACATCTCCTCAATGGAATTAAGGAGAGTGATGTCATGATCAATTGCAAGAACCTTGAGACCTTCTAGGAATGATGTTTTGTCGCTGTAAAGGGCCATTGCAATTTTGTCAAGAAAGAAACGGATAATAGTTTCTTTGAGTAGAAGAAACTTCAACACTGTGTGGTGTTGATGGAAGAATGAATGTGCTCTGAACAAGAAAGTGATCGATGAAATTTAGGGTTCCCTTCAAGAAAAGTATGAGACTATGAGTGAGTGAGTGTGAGTGATCCCTTGAAGAGAACTAAACACATATATTTATAGTATCTAAAATTTAGGGTTTTGATTTAAAGGGTAATGTGATAAATCTTGTGGGTCAAGTTATTGATATATACGCGCTCGCTAGCGGGAAGCGAGAAATTGAAGAGGTGAGATTAGTATTTAGAGAGGTGTGTAAGAGTGAGCACATACAGCTGTGCGTGAGTTAAGGGAACATACAGATTAGGTGTCAAGATTTTAATCACATTGATTTTGATTTTTTTTTAAACATAATCACACATTAAATTTTCATCATTCAATCCAATTATTAATTTTATCCCTTTTTTTTTTAGGAAAACAAGAGGGTCAAAACCCAAAAGAAAAAAAATTACCGTTTAACAAGACGCGGAGTTGAAATACTCATGCAATAAACTGAACTAATATTAGTAGGACATTGCTCATATACAATCAAAGGAAAACCTTCATCACAAGGGAAATTAGCTAATTCGTATGCACAACAATTTTCATTTCTAAAAGAATGACGAATTCGAACTTTCTAATCCCACGACAATTCGTCTGATGTTTTGAATTAAACTCTCACCTGCCATAGTCCCTCCTTTACTAGTTGAAATTAAAACGTAGTAACCACCACTTGTGAATCCACATGAAGCTCAATCTTCCGAAAACCAAGCAATCGAGCCATATTTAAACCTTCAAACACTCCCAAAAACTTGGCCACATACACAATACATACCCCTAATTAACTCTTTGAAAAGTCACAAATCCATTCACCATTTTATCCACGGAGCATCCCTTCGCAACCCGCGACACTCCTTCCTTTCGACGCGCACTCTAAGTTAGAAGAAACCATCCACTATCAGGGGACTGCCACTTGATATCTTTCAATTATGTCAATGTAATTCTATGCACAACATTAGTTTTGGCACTAGTCCGATAACAATTAAAGTCTCTATTCATTTTTTTGATAGAGTTATTAATGATTTAATTATGGTTTAAATATGTCATAGCTCCCTGCACTTTTACCAAATTTTGATATTGGTCCATGTACTTGTTTTTGTTTGGCATTGGTCCTTGCATTGTAAATTTTTTGGCTTTGTTCCTTTTGTTAAAAAAAAAAAAACTAACAGGGTGCCACATGGAGCAATCATTCCACACCACATGGCACACTAAAAGACAAAAAAATATTCCAGCTTTTTAATTATAATTTTATTCATTATTTTTTGACTGCAAAATAACATTAGTCTAAGCATTTTTTGACATTATTCTCTGCACTTTGATAATGGTCCTTGAACCATTTAAAAAATAAATAAAAAAATTCAATGATATTATAATGTTTTTTTTTAGGGAAAGGTAACTCACTTCATTTCATCCAAAATATTAGAGTGGATACAATCGTGAGGATGAAAGTAAATACTAGGACTAACATGTAATATAGACGCTCGAGAAAGGTTATGAGGGACTATATTAGCTTGTCTCCTAATATGAGCTAGAGCATAACTAACATTAGATAAAAGCAAACAATTTTTTTGACACAATAAGAGAGGAAACTTCCTAGTTCATTCATATTATAATGTTTTATTCTTTATCGAATACCAAAGTGCAGTAGAGGAGTAAAAATTATTTTATACATTCTAAGACTAATTACTCGAATTAATTGACATTTTAATTAGGATTTGTCAATTTTTGATTAAAATGAAAATCATTTTGACATAAACGTAGATTATTTTAAGAAAAACAAGAGTCATTTCATTTCATGTTTGTACACAATTGCAAAAACTATTTTGTATTTCTGTCTACTGTTAGAAATATTTTTTATCAAAAGTTAATTATAAAAACTTTTTATTCGCAGCATAAACAATATTTGTTTTTGGAAGAAAAAAGAAACTAACAGACATAAATTAAAACATAAAAAAATGATTCCTCCAAAAAAAATAAAAATAAAAGCAGTACTTTTTTTATCTCCCAAATAATCTAAAACAAACTCATTCATAAAATTTCCAACGTGTCTTTTGCTCTACTTAGAATGTATAAAATAATGAATATATTGCCAAGTTGCTTTTGCTCTATTTAGAATATATAAAATAAAATAAAAATAATAAACAAAATAATAATAAAACATAATAATATCAATGAAAGTTTTTATTTAAAAAAGTTCAGAGACTAATATCAAAGTGCAAAGACTATTATAATATAATTGTGGAAAATGCAAGGACTAATAATATTTTTAAGTTAAAAAATAATGAATAAATTAATAATTAAAAAGTTGGAATATTGTTTGTCTTTTAGTTTATCACGTGACATAGAATGATTGACCCATGTAGCACACCGTAAATTTAGTTTTTTTAATATACTATTGATGAAAAAATATTACACCATCAACAAATCAGAATACATATCTGTGTGACTTTAAAATATTAAAAATGTATATAAGTTAGTCATTGAACCCTTGTCATTTACTTAGATTGTGTTTCGAACGGGTCAAGCTCAATCCATTGAGGAAATGGTCTCTAAGAACATGTTATGGAGACACTCAATAGAGACACACTCAAGCGAGTTCAGAGATGCAATTAGAAGTGCATGATTATTATCACACCGTGAGCTGAGCTGTCAACAATTGTCGATGAAGGTATTTGTCTAAATAGGGTGTCTATCTGAGAAACATCCACTACAAATTTTACATGAAAGGACAAATTGTTGGGGGTGGGTTCAAGAAGAAGCAAGGAAGCCAGGATTAATTGTTGTTTTTGGAAAATAAGATAATGGATGTAATGGCAAAAATACAATTGTTGCAATGATATGTGAAAAATGAGTTTCCTATCGAGTTTTCCAAGCATAAAATATATGGTTCGGTGAAATGTGAGTCTCTGCTTCAATTGAAACGTTATTAGTTGGTAATTGGAACCTCAAAGTTAGGGACGGAAAACACAACCATAAGATGGTTGAAGTGTTGCAAAGACACAAAATTGTTTGACGACTAAGACCGAAAGAGAATTGGCTTCTTCCTGAGTTGACAAACTCAATGGTCATTCCAAGAAATATTCTAAATCACTTTAAAGAATAAAAATGGAAGAAATGCAATTCCTATTAAGGATAGGGTTAATATATGCTTACCCCCTTGTAATATTAGTGGTTTCTAGTTTACCCTCCTATAAAAAAAAATTTGTTTATATTCCAACCCTGTAATTTGAAGATTCTTTGGTTTTGAACCTTCATGAATTTTGACGGTACAAAATCGGTGATATGGCAGGGGATAAACCGAAATTTGCTCAAATTACAAGGGCAAGAGTACCTTAAATTTTGAAATTTGATGCCATGAAGGTCCAAAACCAAAGAATCTTCAAATTACAGGGTTGAAATCTAAATATATTTTTTTACATGGGATAAATCAGAAACCTCTAATATTACAGGGATAAACTTATATTAATTAACCCTTACGGATATTTACAATGCATGTCCCAACTATAGACAATTTATTAGGGGTCCAATATTAGAAATACAGTATCTAATGAAATTTTTGGTTGTTGATTAGTATGTGTTTCAATATAGGAAGTATCCTGATTGGAATGATGTTTATGGGCTCATCCATGTTCCATCAAAGAAAACAAAATACGACAGAAAGACCAATGCTTTAATTCAAAACTTTCGCGAGTACTTATCTTGATCTAGTTTGGACAAAATCGACGAAACCGAAAATTCAAACCTAACCAAACTGAAAAAGTATCCGACATTGTTTGGTTCGATGCAAAATCAAACCGAACCGAACAAATCTAAACCGATCTAGTTTTGTTCGGTTACCAGTTTTTGATTTTGAAATCCAATGAACCGGTGAACCGAACCGATGCTAACCCCACTCCCTATTTTATTAATATTATCTCTCTTCACACACAAATGATTAAGCCCAAAATTAAAGCCCAATAAAAGATACTCCTTAAACCATTCACTTTCTCCCATCATCATCTCATCTTATCACTCAAACTCTATTTCATTTCTACTAAAAAAAACCTAGCGTCAGCCACAACTAACCCATTGTTCTTCATCGCCGCTGAGATTGTCCATCTCTTGGTTAATTTTGTCATGTAAGTTATAAAAAGTTGTTAAAAAACAGAGAACATGCAAAACAAAATATGAAATACAAAATTCCATGAAATATTTGAGTATGTTGCATGCATGATACAAATTTGAGAGAATATAATTTTTTTAATTGTATTTTCAAACAAATTGATCAACCGAACCGATTCAAACCAAACCAAATCGGCTAGTTTAGTTCGGTTCCTTTTTTGAGAAACAGTGGAAACTGAACCGATGAATATTTGTTTGGTTCAGACATTTTTTTGACTAAAAATCAATCCAAACTGAACCGTTACACCTCTATCACTATCAACTAAGTTAGGTTCGGTGACAACTATGATGACCAATTTATATTTAATTTTATATAATATAAATTTTTAGTCATCAAAATTAAAATTTTATAGTAGCACGGTAAACAAACACATGTAATTAAATAATAACAAATATATTTAAAATAAACTTGTAATAAAAAATTAGTGTCCCAACGGTGCAAGTAAAGTTGTTGGTAATCTAAAAACCCAACATCTTTTGACTCCTTCATCTTCTTCTCTTCTAACTTCATCTCCCCTCTTTCAATTCCCACACTCATCAAACCAAATTCAACCCAATAATCACACCCCCATTTTCTCTATCCCACCCCACCCCCTCCATGGCACAAGAACCACCACCATTGCAGATCCACTCCACCACCACCAACAACAACAATATGGTTCACCCTGTTTCACTACCAGTTCATCACAACCATGCTAGAGAAGTGAAACATTACAAGAAATGGTTCCCTTGGTTGTTACCGTTTTTTGTTGTTGCTAACATCGTGGTTTTTGTTATCACCATGTATGTTAATAATTGTCCGAAGAATTCTGTTTCTTGTATTGCGAGGTTTCTGAAGCGTTTCGCTTTTCAACCTCTTAAGGAAAATCCTCTTCTTGGTCCTTCTTCTTTGACGTTAGTGTTTTTTCTTTGCCTAATTTTCTTTTTTGTTTTGTTTTTGTGTTTTTTTATGAAAGCTTGTGATTGAAATTCATTGAAATTAAATTTTTTTAGTATATTGATAGTGTATTAGGTTGGGTATAGTAAAAGGGGTTTGTGTTTGTTAGTTCAATTCGTAATGCCGATATCGATAGGTTGAACACATTCATTTGGAACGAGTTTCAGCCTTTCAGTCTATGAAGCACAGATACGACATGGACACTGACACGCCAACACCACTAATAATTTGATAAAATCACATAATTCAATGTAATTATATGTGTCGTGTCACGAAACATGTCCGACACCGGGACATGCCTTATCCGATGAGCGTTTGTGCTTCATAGTTTTCAGGTAATGTTTGTCACTTGATCTTCAGACAATAAATAAGGGGGCTAGTCTTTGAAACATGGTTGACTATGTTTGAATTCACACTTGTTTCAAATTGTTGTGAATTTGCTGGGTAATGATGATGACCGGATGAAGAGAGAGAAAGAGAATTAGAAAGGTGTCTTGGTGAAGTAGATGAAAGGTGACGGTGGAGAACGTCGTGGGTACCTGCAAGGATTCTGACACTTAAGAGACCAATTAGTGGAAAGAGTAGTTGTAGAATGAAATTTGAAAAGTATACATGAACTTTGAGTACCCATCATTTTGTATTGTAGTTTTGGTCGAATACTTTTTTTGGCTGGAAATGTAGTTACCGCTTCATATGTTGAGCATCGTTAGGTGCGGTGTGGATTGTGGGTGATCGTTGATCATGATCAATGGGCTTGTTCGTGATTTGTGTGCTTCATTTAGGTTAACATGGAAGTAGCTCATTGTTTGAGCCACGCTCTTGTGTTGGGTCTCTAAGTTCAGTCCAAAATAGGCTTGAATTCCCACTGTCAGGACCAGAGAGGCCCAACCCAGTCTGACCCAATATGAGTCAGGTTTGAGTTTGACCATGTCCCACAGTGAGTCAATCTCAAGTTTGACCAGGTCCCACAGTAAAATAGGGATAAACTGTCTCATTTTATGACCTGACCTGATACACTATTTATTACAAAGTATTGTTAAATATAGTTTATAGTGGTGTTATAGCACTGTAGCATAGCGGAAATTGAACAAACAGCTATTTGTTGCGATCCACTATGGACAACGCTAGTTTTACTGCATGTAATATACCACCAGTCTATGTTATGATGTTAGAATTATTTTTAGTTCCTGCTCTGTATACTAAAATATTAGGAGGACTAACTAGAGCATAGAATAACATTATAGATATAAAAAGCAAAACAATGAGGAACATCAGCAAATTAAGGACTAATTCTCGCATTGACAAAAGCTAATTTTCCTATATTTTGAGGACTAAGAGCCGCAAGATTATTTGTTTCAAGGATTATAAGTGGAAAAGATGAATATTTGTGAATAAAAAAATATTTTAAATTTATGGATATTTTTTTTTATGAATGCATTTTAATATCTGATAGAAATTTCAAATTGATTGTTAATAACTCGTGATTTGCTATGTTGCTTAGGCTACAGAAGATGGGGGCTCTTGATGTGGACAGAGTGGTTCACGGGCACCAAGGTTGGCGTCTCATCACTTGTATGTGGCTACATGGTGGAGTTTTTCATCTATTAGCAAATATGTTGGGCATTCTTTTCATTGGAATTCGACTTGAGCAAGAATTTGGGTTTGGTATGTGTTATTCTGCATTAGTCTTTAGCAGTAGGATTAAATATATTTTTATGATTCTAAGAATGTTTTTAGTCCCTATTAGTCTACCAAATTTTGGTCTTAGTCTATAAATTTGAGTTTTGCTTTTTGGTCCTTGTTTGTGGAAAGTGAGCAATTCTGGTTCCTACCATTATGATAGATCCATTAAGTGCTGACCTTTCAAATGGATTCCTGACTCAGTTGGGTGATTTGTCAGCGTTTAAGAAATCTATGGATGATAACAGGACCAAAATTGCTTGGAATATTATTAGGGATTAAAAACAAATTTAAGTCCTATTATGGATAACATGCTGTAGTGGCATGTTAGTTTTTAGTATTTCTACCAAGTATTCTTTTATGCTGTATTAGTCAGATCTTTGTGCTTATAATATGAATTTGAGTAGTAAAATATAGATAAATAGAGCTAACAAGGAAACAAGTAATTAGGCCTGTATTCTGAAAAAATTGTCCTAATATTAGACTACTAGTAATTTATCATTGGTGAAAAGTTAAGAGATGGTATTGGCAACCTCCAAAGTATTTACATGCAACAACCTCTAAATTAAGATTAAAACAGATCTGTTAATATGATGTATAATGTGAGTAATTCTGTTTATTATTGGTAAATAGATCAACATGACACCAAAATTTATTCCTTTTAGTTTATCTTTGACAGAGGTATGATTTTCTTAATTTTCCATTACTAACTTATATATAGTTTTGCTACAGTGCTTATTGGACTGCTATTTGTCATATCTGGATTCGGAGGCAGTTTGCTATCTGCTCTTTTCATTCAGTCAAACATTTCTGTCGGTGCTTCTGGTGCTCTCTTTGGGTTGCTAGGAGCAATGCTATCAGAACTCATCACTAATTGGTCTATGTATGATAACAAGGTGGTTATTAAATTTCTTAATTTCTACTCGAGTGTCTTAAAAGTCAAGATTGTGCACTTCAAAGAAAACCACCGATAAACAAAAGTTTGTTTTCTTGTTCAGATTGCAGCACTTTTCACACTTGTGATCATCATTGTTGTCAATCTCGCAATCGGGATTCTTCCACATGTGGACAACTTTGCTCATATCGGAGGCTTTCTTACAGGATTTCTTCTTGGATTTGTGTTTTTGATACGGCCTCAGTTTGGATGGGTAAACCAACGATATGCTCGTGTAGATTATTCTCCAACACGTGCTAAGCCTAAATTCAAGAAATATCAGTGCATATTATGGGTCCTCTCCTTGATCATTCTAATTGTTGGGTAAGATCTAAACTGAAGTATCTTTTTTTATTTTTTTAGATCAAGTGCATGTAAGGGGAGACTTGAGCATGATTGACCCTGTTCACAAATAGCATATGACCTGAGCTTTCCATTTTTGTTGAGTAGTTGGGGGTAGATTGCAGTATTAGTTTACGTCAAACAGTTGCAAGTTTTAGGATTCAGATTCTACTAAATTAAATGAAAAACACATTGTAGCATTAGAAACAATTATTTGCTTTAAGAAGAATATTAAATCCATCAAAATCTTCTGTTACATTTATTGGATACTAAAACTGTGTTTCATGATCTTAATTTACGTAGTAATGGTTTTACAGTTATTTTTGAAATAATTACTTTTGATATTGTTAATATGATAAGTGTTTATATAGAAGAGGTGAAGTGATAAAACAAAGAGGAACTAAGTAATAATTGTTCACATAGTTTTTTCTTTATCTTGTAGAGCTTAGTCGCTTTCTTAATTTCTTTTTCCATGTATATGATGTGAGTTGGTGTATATGATGTGAGTCAGTGTAGATGATGATTCCAGACATTACTACCGCCACTTTCTATAATTGCACTGAATATCTCGAGAGGAAACAGAACACATGTCATAAATAATAAAAAATGAAAAATCTTGATCAAACACTTGAAGTTGCTAGCAGATTATTGTAGCGTTGTTTTTAGTAAATACATGAGAATTTCTCAACTAAATCAAAATTTGATACGGTAATCTGAAAACCAATGTATCACCAACACTTCAGAATGAAGACAATTCCGGCGTCTAACACTGACATGACACCGACACATGTAGTTACATTGAATCAGTTCCTTTTTTTTTTAAGAATTACGTGTCTACATGTTAGTGTTCGAGTGGTGTCCAGTGTATGTGCTTTATAGCTTAATGATATCATATGTTTATACCTGTTAACTTGTCTAAATATCACAGGCTTTCTGTTGGACTCTTTGCACTCCTCCGCGATGTTGATGCAAATGATCTCTGCTCTTGGTGCCATTATCTCTCTTGCGTTCCAACTTCAAAATGGAACTGCCATACAGAGGCAGCATATTGTTTGGTAAGCGTTTTTGCTGAAAGCTTCCTATTCTTATGAACGAACTTATTTATAAGCTCTTTTCAAGTATTGTTACTTTGTATAGTTTGAAAAATATTCCCCATTTAACACTTAGGGAGCATTGTTTCAAGGCTTATGATTATGTTTCTGCAAATGATATTCCTAAAAATATAATTACCAGGAAAACTACCCAACAAATATATTCGATAGAGACTTATTATTCCTAAGATTAGGAATGTTTTTACAGATTTTAGTTTAAAAAAAAGGTAGAATTAGCTGAAAGTGAGAAATTATGGTTAGGACTTATAAGAATTAAACATAACTTCTCTTTCCCTGGGAATGTAAGATTCCAACTCCCTCCTTGACATGGGAACCGAAAGTGAAAAAAAGAGTGCATTCTAGATTCTTAGGAATAAATAATACCAATGAGTGTTTTTTATAACTCGTACTGTAGATGAGAATTTTACATTCCCAATCTCGAAATTCTTGAAAATAATTTGTTGTCTAGAGAGAAATACACTCTTATCATTTTTTTTTGAAGGAAAATACACTGCTTTATTCTTGTAACATAACCTCTTGAATCTTATTCTGCACTATGAGACTATTTGGGAGAGCTTATAGAAACAACTAATAACAATTTCATTAACAGATTTTAACTTACTTCCATAGGCACTTCGTGATAACTTATGAAAACAACTTATAACAATTTCACAAACTGTTTTCTTAACTTATTTCCGTAAGCACCACATGATTACTCTTACAAATTTTTTTTTGACTCTATTTATCTTTTGATAAAGAAATAGTTTATACACACTTATATGATAAACACTTATGCTATAAGCAGTCATTTAAGCAGCTTATACATAAGCTCTCCATGTATTTATTTTTTTTTTTTGCATTTTTGTTTTGGTCTGAATATTCATTTTGTTGAATTACCATATAATGCAGTCAAACCAGCTTGGCAGCCAGCTGAATGTAACATGCTCAAGAAATGGTAAATCCAGTACATACTTGATGCAAGATCCAACTAGTTCCCAGATCCAGCAATTGTGTACTCAACTTTGTAATTGAGTTTTGACCAAAACGGATGACCAAAGACGATGATCAGTTGTTGATATTAGGGTTTCAGGCTCTCATGAAGCACTATAGTTCTATTATGGAGTTTATACCTTTGGCTTTATTCAGGAATCAGATTCTTTTTAAAAGGATTATTTTTGGCTTAGCAGATTTGGTTTATTGTGTATATAATACTTGGGCTGATACATTTTTTGTGCCTGGAACAAATATATACTTACAGATGATTTGTATCATAAAAGAAGATAAAAGCTATGTTCTAATTGCTTTGATGTGAATATACACTTAATTGGCTTGTTATTCCAGTGTCAACATCGGATAAATTCAAAATTACGAAATGCCTATTTTTTTCAACTATTTCTTAAATTTGTAGAACGCCCTTGTTCTTAAAATTAAATCAAGAATTCGTTAAAAGTTGAAAATATTACGAAAATGATAACGTGGTACCTTGAACGTAATATGACAATATCGAAATGCCTAATAGTCAAGAACACTATCCAAACGTTCTTCTAATTACTTGTTTCATCATAGAAAACGCTGAACACAAGATGTTATAATGCTCCTCCTTAATATTTTGTCGTTGTTCTAAATATGACTCGAGACACTTTCTAAAGTGTAACACTTACTGTTAAGCTACTTGTTGTATATTGGCTTCAAATTGAGAATTCAGGAAACCCTGAAATCGTGTCACGATTGTTAGCACCGTGGCGCGATTGGATAGGCAGAGAGGTTGGTCTTTTGAGATGGAAAATCGTGACACGATGTGGGAAATCGTGACGCGATTAAACAACTTCCTCACCATGTTTACCTGAAAGGGACTGGTCACAACGGTTGTTCAGAGGCAATCGTGGCGCGATTGGTCAAAATCGTGACACGATTTTGGACTGCTGTGACTAGTATTTAAGTGGATTCTGCAGCATTTTTGAAGG
>Ga0315915_1004423_pt1 | contig 17772 bp, 6 predicted proteins | sample MpolbnodulesMG_FD_207738 | JGI IMG/M metagenome (GOLD analysis project Ga0315915, IMG submission 207738) | Medicago polymorpha root nodule microbial communities from Los Angeles, California, United States - branched nodules | ecosystem: Host-associated > Plants > Roots > Nodule | place: USA...
TGCTCAGTGCCTTGAGTAACTTTCCTGCAAAATTAGGTAAAGTAAGATAGATAAAGCGTAAAAGGATAAAATTCAATTATCTCTCGGCTTTTTCCTTAATAACTTGCAAAACAAGTTACAAAAGTGCCATAAATCTTCATTAGAATTACTACTTCCTGGCACTTATCACATAACCGGTGAGATTCAGAGACAAATATTTCCATATCAATTCTAGGTTGTTAGATACTTAAATATTTTCAATTATGAGTGTTCCATATGAATGTTACTTTTGCTTGAATTTGTGGCTGTTCTTTAAGGATAATCAGTTAGGTTATTATACACACGAGGCATTTTTCGTTGGTACCTTGAGTCTTTCAAGTCACCCTTTATTCTTATTATCCTTTGTGAAACCACTTTGAGCCTCTAGATGATTTTTTTTTCTTTATAAGTGACAAATCATATCAAAGTCCTGATCTTTAAATGAACCCTGTTTGATTTCACTTGGAGTTAGATAGTTATTATTATGGTTGTGTATGGTTTAAACCAAGTTCGGGGTTGCTCTTTGGAATTAGCAACATTTTAAGTTTGGGGTGGGGTAAGAGTAGAACACATTTTTCAAAAAAAGAAAAAAATGAAAAAAAAGTCGATAACCATGTATCTAAAAAAAAAAATAGAAAAAAGAAAAAAAATCAAGAGCTGAATAATGGTCTCATAAAAAAAAGAGTTCATTTTTCTGTCAAAAATAAAAGACAAATAGTTATACAATTTTACCCATCTTGTCTGAATTAAGGAAGGAAAAGGTTGGCAACACATTAATGATTAGTAGGAATCCCAATGTTAGTGAACTAACTCCGAGTTCTTTAGTTACCCTGCAGATACCTTTGAGCCAGGTTAATAGCCTGCAGATACCTTTTTAATACCTTTGAGTCAGGTTAATATCCTGCAAATACCTTTGAGTCAGGTGAATAGTCTGCAAATACCTTGGAGCCAGGTTACCATCCTGCAAATACCTTTGAGTCAAGTTAAGAGGCTGCAAATACCTTTTGAGCCATGTTAATAGCCTGCAAATACCTTTTCAGCCAGGTTAATAGCCTGCAAATACCTTTAAGTCAGTTCAATAGCCTCCAAATACTTTTGTGCCAAGCGAATAGCTTGCAAATTTTTATTTTTGTGTCATCTCCAATCTGTCTGGTCCAGAGATGTCACCAATCAAACATATTTTCAAGTGGCAGGTGCCACAAACAATCAGTTTACAAATATACATTCAATGTCCCCAAGTAAGTCATCCCCAATGTGTCTTTTTCTTTCATGTTTTACCTTTTTTAAGTTATCCCACATTGATAGTAGGTAATACATGTCAGTTTGTTCCCCAATGAACCTTTTTTTATCCCCTAACGGTGTCGGATCCCTTTCTTCATCGAATTTGGGTACCCCGTTGTTGTTTCTATCCCAGTCAAACCATATTTGTCGTCCTGCATTCATAATTGCATAACGAGCATCTCACAACATCTTAGGTCCAAAATTGGTGTACTTTGTATTTAAGTCTCTTCGGTCCATCGAATCAAAGATTTCATCTTCAAGTCTTCGGACGAAGAAACTTAAATAGGGGCATCTGTCATACCCCAATTTTTGACCTAAGGTCCCACTGGCACATGTCCTCGGACCTGGAGTATTCTCTGTCTTTTCAGTGAAAATTTCGGCAGAGAGGTATTTTAAAATACCTCATTTTTTGTTCCGATTTCGGCCCTCTTCTCACTTTTTAATTTTTATAATTAGTAGTCCTTTTATTTTTACTTTATTTTATTTCCATCTTTTATTTTATTTTTACTTTTATTTTATTTTGTTTTTTTAGGTTATTTTCTTTTTATTTATAACTTAGAATAGGTCCAAAAATAAAATGCCGAGGTCCAAATTTTTTATTTCCTCTCCACGCCACAATCAATGCATAGTCAAAACTTTCTTTCCAACAGAAGCCAAACAAGTTCAACTTTATTTCTTTCCATCACCATAATTTTCCATCAAAGTCCATTAAACCAATGTTCAATTTTATCAACCATAGAACCTATAAATAAAGCCTTCATCCCTCACAATTTCAGACACCAAGAGTTTTCTTGAGTTGTCAAAAAACTTTTCTCTCTTCTCCCTCCTTTAGCTTGTGTTGACAAGCTATTCTTTTCCTCCTCTAATTATTCCAGTCCCTTTGGAAAAAGTCCCTTCGGAATTTTTTCCTTTTGGCAATTCTGTCCCTTTGGTTGTCCCTTCCTTTTATTTTCTTGCATTCTATTCTTTTTTTAGCATCTTTACATTTCATTTTATTTCTATTTAGCATTTTAATTATTTTCATTAATTTTCCAGCAATTAGAATGTATTTAGGTCCAATGTAAATATAAATGAGAAGAATCATGCATGTTCCCTTTTATTTATTTATTTATTTCTGCTTTTATATATTAAAAAAATGCAAAAAAATTAGGTTAGATTATAGGGTTTTCATGGTGATCCAACGTCACTACGGAAATTCCTCGCGCTTTTTTTTTTTATCACGTTAATTTTATTTTTAGTTTCTAATCAATATTTAAAAAGAACAAAAACATGAAAATAACCAAAAATCACAAAATATTTTCACAATAAATCTTTATTCAAAATCAAGTAATCCCATTTTCATTTTATTTTCTTAATCAAATTTTAATCAATTTAATTATACCTTGATTCTATTTTCTTTCAAATTTAAAAAAGACTAACCAATTCTTATTTGCCACTTGGCTTCTATTTTAAACTTTTTCAAAAATAATAAAAAATACAAAAATAAATCAAACGTCAATTTTTACCCTGAGCTACGAGGTTTTGATCTCTCACGTGTACGTAGGCAAAGGACCATGTCCTTCCAAATCAATAAAAAATGTAAATAAAAATGTTCTTTCTCTTTTTATTACCATTTAATTCCATTTTCAAAAGCAAGCAAGTTATATCACAAAAAGTAAATAAAATCAAGAGGTTCTCGTAGAGTACTACGAACGTTTAGCGTGCTAACACCTTCCCTAAACGTAACTAACCCCCGAACCCTAAATCTCTTAAAAGGTGGTAATTTAGAACTTTTTTCCCCTTTCTTTTGAAAAATTAAAAGTTCAGTTGTGAAATAAAATTAGTGAGTCAAACGCAAACCAAATAGCTTTGATCTCCAAAAAATGACGCGACAACTGTTGTAGAAGATCTATTGAAAGGTCAACCAGAAGACAACATCCTAGTAGATGGAAGTCTCACAGAAGCTAGGGAGTGACATCCATAGATTCTGTGAAGGACATCAAACACAGAAGCTGGCTAGGCTATGTAGTTCTAATGGATATCAGGTTGAGCAACTATTTTGTCTTCTTCCGTCTACGTACAAAGGGCCAACGTTCATGATTAAAGCTTCTCAACGACTCTATTTGTGTTGGCACGATTCTCCAACGTCTCTCAAATCACTGCCTATAAAAGGAGTTGGTGACTTGAAGAAGTAACAAGACTATTCTTTTAAACCATGTTATACTTTGTCAAATTTAATAGCGCAAAAACACTTATAATTTATTTCAAGTCAAATCTTAGAAATCGTAGGGAGTCTATTCACTTGTTCAGTTGACACTTACTAGTTAGAAAAAATGTAAGAACAGGTTAACGTGTTTGAAATTGGGGCAAACACTTTAGAAAGTCTCTCGCCTGCGTGATTAAGCATATTAGTCTCTTGGTGAAACCATGAGCACTTAGGAGTCTCAATCAGTGGGGATTGAGCAAAGGGAAGTCTTAAGCAGTAGTGCTTAAGCAGGGGTAAGTCTTTAGGTAGAGTCTTAGAGCATAAGTCTATAGGTAGAGATTCCTAGAGCAAGGAAGTCTCTTGTTGTGAGCTTAGGCAGATATAAGTCTCTTGCAGTTATGCTTGCGCATAGGGAAGTCTCTTGGAGTTGTCCATGAGCATTAGTAATATGTTTAGATTATAGTGGGATTCCCTTAGAAGTGCAGGGTGACTGGACTACTCCTGGTTTGTTGGAGGAACCCTTATAAATTGTTGGTTATCTTCTTTCTCCATCTCCATTTCTTTATCTTTGTGTTTTGTGTTTATCCGCTGCACTCAACCTTTGCATCATAATTTGTATATCTTAAATTCTGATCAAATTATTTCTAACCAAAGAAATGGAAATCCACAAAAAGCTTACACAATTAAAACCCCCTTCTGGTGTGTTTTTATCACCTTTAGTGACGACTGGAGTGGGAAAATGGATTTTGGAGATACCTAAGTGTATCGTGGAAAAGTGTATGGTTGAGTGTATGAGCTATTTTTCCAAGTTTATCCCGCTTAAGTGTAACAAGGTGTATAAGTCAAAGCTTTAGAATTGATGAATGATAATCTGAGCACAACAATTTATGTTTGGGGTTGTGATGACAAGTCATCTTACATTATTCTTAGCATGTTTTTTAGTAATTTTCAGTAGGTTTTACCAGCAAAACAAAGGAATATTAGAACAATTGCCTATGATTTCAGGACATTTGTAATGTTTTTCTATATTTGAGTCTGTATTTCTGTTCCTCCCGAAACATAGCAATTTTAGTATGTTTTTGATGTAATTCACGAAGAAATCATGCAAATCGGCAAAGCAAGACATCCGAAGATTTATGTAGTCGTTGGGAAGACGTTGAATGAAAATTCAAGAGGCCTCAGAAGACTTTACAAAGGAATGAATTTTGTTTCCAAGTTCCAAGACAACTTACATACAAGAAAAACCTAAAAAGGCGAAGAAACATGCATTTCACCATCAGGAACACACTTAGAAGTGCCTAGGCACATGAAATGGGGCGCTAAAGGCCTAAAGTTGGTTTGGAAAGCTCCCAGGCACATAGATGCAGGAGCTAGACACCTGACCTGCCAGGTACACGCGCCTGGTGCATTGCAGGGGCACTAGAAGCCTGGTTACTTGCAAAAAGAAAGCCCGTGTTTTTTGCCCAAGTCGAAGTGGAAAACTTCCCTATAAATACCACCTTCCTCAATCATAATTTCTTGTTCAGGAGGAGTTTTCAGGCGGATTGTAGGAGCTTTCAGGAGGAGTTTCTCTCTCCTCTCTCCAAGTATTTATAGGGTAAGTATTATTTCTTTTGTAATTGGTTTTTAGTTACCATGAGTAACTAAATATTTTTCGGCTAGGGTTCTAAGATGAACCTCTATTTATTTGTTGGATATTTATTTAATTTAAAGTCTTTATTCAATTATTTTATGTTCGTTATTTAGTATTACTGTCATGCGTAAGATTTGTCTTATCTGAAGCATAACTCTAGTTTAGGCACTTAGGTAGTGACAAGGTTTAATATTCATACTTATATCTTGATATTTATATCTGTCTATGTGGTAAGTGATTAATTAGTAACTAGAAAAAAGAAATCGAGAGCGAGTAGACCCTTGATATTTATATCTGCTGAAATCATGACTTAAATCATCGTAGTAACTCCTTTCTCTTCCCTTAGTAAGGTAGACACTAATAGGGCTTTCTGTTTGTAGAACTAATAAGACAGAGAGTGTGCTATGTACTAACAAAATTCATAGATGAGAGAACCTTCGGGAACACTGAGCATCATACCGTTGGAAATCTAGGAACTCTACCCTATGTTTATCTTTCAATTACCCCTGAGTGAGATAACCCCCTTACTAAAGGATCATCGTGTGATTAGTAGGTGCGACTCAACAGGAAGAGGGATAGATCATAATCCTTATGCGATCAACAGGTGCATCTTGACAACTGATTAGGTTATCACGTCCCACAAACTCATCACTTAAATAGCCTTTACATGAATTAACTTGAATATTGTCATACCCCAAATTTTGACCAGTTTGAAATTTTTTATTCATATTTTAAAGTCTTTACGCGTATTTTAAACAGCCAGAATCTTTGCTTTATTTTTAGACGAGTTACACGTTCTTTTATTCGTTTTTGAAGTATTTAAAACATTTTATTGGTACTGTTGATGGTTAAAATATTTTACCCGCTTCGTGAGCAGTTAAATCCTATTTTGTTTCTTTCTTTAGATAATTAAAGCTTTTTGTTCGTATTTTAAATTTTTTTATCAGTTCTTTATCAGTTAAAAAGTTTTGCATTCGTATTTTAAAAGTCGAGTAAGTTTGTCGTCTCAGACGAAATTTCGGCAGAGAGGTATTTTAAAATACCTCATTTGGTTACCGAAAGGGACATTTTTATTTATTTTGTTTTTAATGTCATTTATTTAAAATTGGTTTTCATTTTTTATTTATTTATAAGTAATTTTCGTTTTTATTATTATATTTATCATTTAATCTTTTTAGTCTTTAGAAATCATTTGTACTTGTCCATGTGTCTTGCGCCCATTACTTTCCTCTTGCCCAAGTCTCAGCTGCAGGGGCATTTTAGTCTTTGCCCTGCAGCGGAGAAACCTAGCTATTTAAAGCTGTCATTAAAGAACAGTAGCGAGTCAGAGGGAGTCAGAGCCAAAAAGCAGCAGCAATCATTACAAACACCTTTTTCATTTCTCTCTCCGAATTTCTGGATCAAACACCAAAAAACTCAAAAAAACTCATGAATGTTCATCATGAACATCATGAACACGTGAACTCAAAAATCCAGTCCGATCCGTAACAACAACGCCACCGGTCTCATTTCCCTGCACAAATCAACCAACAGAAACGCAACACAAGCAACAACAGTGAAGCTTTTCACTAAAATCACTCTATTTCGTACAACAATCAACGGACCCGTTCGTTTTCAAGTTCGAAAACGCCGGTACCAACACAACAAGACCAGATCGGAGCTTATTCAGCCAGATCGAGCCTTTTCTAGAAGTTTTCCGTTTTGAATCGTTTTCTTCTCCGATTTGAACAGAGGTAACTTTTGTTTCTTTGTTCTGTTCTGTTCGTCTTTTTTTTCTTTTTGTTGGAAAAATTTTCGAAACTTGAAAGCTAGATCTAGACCTCGTCGTTGTTTATTTTCGAAAATTGTTTGAAGAAATGAAAAGAGGAAGACAAAGGATGTGTGAAAATGTATTTGGTTTTTAAAAAGGAGGTGTTTGAGTTTTCCGGCGCGGTGGTGCCGCCTTGTTGGGCCGGTAACCGCCGCGCCGGCGTTCATGTGTTGCGTCGGAGAAGAGGGGGGGAAGTTGCAGACCTTCTCTCTCTAACCTATGTTTAGAGAGAGAAATATTGTTAGTTTGTGTTGTTTTTTTTGGTGAGAGTTCTTTTATACTAGCTTTTTTATTTTTGATTTCATGTAGGCTTTCTTATTGTTTTATCATGTACCTTCAGAGCTAGGCCGTCGGATCTAAAATCTGACGGCCGATGATGCTCCTATCGTTTAATCACGCACGCCTTACCATTTGTTCCTCTTTGTGTATCTCTTGTTTAAACCGTCAGATCTATGATCTGACGGTCCTGCTTTACTTTTTTTAGCGTTTATATTATGTGTTTTCTTAACCTTTGGATCTCAGATCCAACGGCTGTGATGAATTTCTTTTTGATTAAATATGGGCCTCCTGATTCATCGGACGGTCCAGATCTAATCTGCCTGAGCCAAACCCATAACCCATTCTTAAGGGTTTTTTTTCTCTTTTTCCCTTCCCAAAAATAAAAGTAGAAAGTTCAAAGATTAAAGGTTCAAAACCAATCAATGGATTGATACCCGAAAATCAGGAGCACAAATAATACTTGACAGTTACGTAAATCCAACAAATGAACAAATGGGATTCTAAGAATCCTAACCGCTACTAACATTTCTGCAACCAAAATAGGTAACTTCCTATGTTACCAACATATACAAATTGCAAAACTCTAAACCCTCAACTCTATATTTTATTTTATTGTTAAATAATAAGTATCATAAATTTTTTGGACGAAAAGAAAATCCCTATGGATATGATACTCTACTTAAACTTTTTTACTTGGTAAACGATTTGGTATACTTGCCTAATTCGACCATCAGTAGTACATTAGTGATGCATTCTATCTTTCCTTCTTTTCTATGAATCAAAACATTGTCAATTCCTTTATCAAAAACTATGGGGTAGGCGCCACCGAGAGTGCATTTTCTGCACTCTCTTGTGCCACAACTTTGCGTCTGCGCCCCGAGCATTGGAAAATGAAGGTCGTAACTGATTTTTGCTACTTTTAAGTGGAAAAAGCCCGGTTTTTGAGCTCATCTTCACATGGAAACTCCCTATAAATACCAAGCCTTTCATTCATAATTTCTCATTCAGAACGAAGCAGTTCAAAAGGAAGGCAAACATTGGGAGCTTCCAGACAGGACTTTCTCTCCTCAATCAAAATTTCTCTAGCGTATGTTTTATTTCTTTTGTAATTTATCTCTAGTTACCATGTATAACTAAACCTTTTTAGTTAATTTAAAGTCTTTATTCGGTATTTTTATTATGCTAATTAAGTTTATTGTCGTGCGTAAGATTTGTCTCCTCTAAAACATAACCCTGACACATAGGCACTTGTGGAAGTGACATACGTAATATTGATATATATTTATATATATGTCTTATTCAGGAAGTAACTGATTACTAACTAGGGAAACAAACCTTAAAGTAGAACCCTAAGGTAAGGGTACTTAGGGAGGTGATATACCTAATAATGGGGCAAACCTACTCCAATCAGGAAGTAACTAGTTAGTAATTAGGGAAGCAGATGACTTCACGACTTAAATCAGCGCAATAAAATTATCATTTGGTATTCAATGAAATTAAAAAGTCCATTTTTGCTTATAAATGTGACTGGAGAGAGTAACTCATACAAAAATATTCATTATGCAGAAACACAATTAATTGCAAAAAGAAGTAACTAAAAAATCAAACGAGATTTCTATTAATGAGTTGAAACAACCCGTCATCCTATTAAGTGAATATAATATAAGAGAAGCAAAAAATACGAGAAAAATTAGGTTTAGTAATTGCAAACCTAATAAGGTTTTATAGCAAGAATGAAATGATACATAATTAATGGAGTAATTGATAGCAAAAATGAAATTAGGGTTAAGTTAAAATTCAATTAGAATTTTTCATAGGCTTTTTAGTGAATCCCTGAGTAGCCCTTTATCATTTAGGGATAGCTAGTGTGGGTCACAGGTAGCTTTTTTTTTTTTTTGAAAGATCACAGGTAGCTTGTTTGGCCCATTTAACAACAAATGCTAAAATAAATTTGTAGTACTAAAATTTTGCCTTTTTGTAGACTCGCAAATATATTATTTGATTGATTCAATTAAAAGAAAATTCAATGCATATATACCGAAACGAAGAAAATAGGTCAATTTTCTATGAATTATAAATCTAGGAAAGATTATAACTTTAAACTAAAAGGTGGTAAACTGGAATGAGGTTGCATCACTCCAAAAAATGTAGTTGAAAAGTTGATGTACACTGACTAGTTTTTTTTTTTTTGGTACAAAAGAGGGCCAAAGGCTCAAAAGAAAACTAAGAAGCTAGTCGAACATTCCTAGGCATAGAAGCGCCAGAGATGTCATCAAAAAGAAGTCTATGGAGCTCACTGGAGCCACACATTGACTTTTCGAACTACCACTTTTGTCTATATTTCATTATTTAGGAGGTATATTTTTCGTATAAATAAAAAATATTGGTTATAAGAAATTTTCTGGAACTTTTATATAATTTTATAAAAATAAATAACCATGAGTCCAGCTGTTTAGCCTGCAAGTTGTATATAGCCAGACTCTTGTAGTATTTTTAGAATTCGTACTTATGAAAGTTTTACCATGTACCCTTACACTTATACCTTTACCCTAACAAATGATATACCATTCCAATTTTATCCCATTCTCAGTTGACTTCACCAGCACAAATTATATCAAAAAACTTTAGTTGAGTTTTCTAGAATAGAATTAGTGGTCACACTTGTGTCTCCCTCTTCCAACTCTGTTCGAGCACAACACCTAATTTCATCTCTCTTCCATAAACTTTGTACATATGCATGTTTTTGCATTACAACCACATGGTTAACATACTAAATGTCTCAAAACGAAATCGATCAATAATTTCTCCTTTACGCATCAACGCTCATTTTCTAAAATTTTTATATTTCAAAACAATTTGTGTTTGGTTTCAATAAATTATTATCGCCATTCACAATTTCACTAATAGAGATGAACATGTTATAATTAATTAACAAAGTTGTTAATTTATATCAACAAAGTGTTTTAGAGACATAAAGTGACTTGGAAACAAACGGAGGTTGGAGGTTTTTTGGAACACTTGTTCTCTATTTTCCAATTTATAAATTTGACTGTCATTTATTCAATTCATGAAGAAAAAAATGGCATAGAAAATGTTTTGTGGGGTGAAGTCTAAAGAAAAGAGGAGTAAAGTGGATATTTTATGGTTTGTTCTTTGTAGAGGTGAAGGTATAAGTGTCGCGGTAGTACATGATATAATATTCCATATTTAAATAAGGCTTTTTGGCCCAACCCAACAAAATTTGAATCCATAACAAACAGGTAGCCCAATTTGACATTGTGCAATAATGACTCTTATATATAATAGATAATTAGGGTTTTCAGAGTAACCCTTTTCACTTGCAGCTGCTACTCACTCTCTCACTATTATCTGCGACAACTATCCCTAACCCTCTTACAAATTATTATTACTTTCACGTTTTGTTATTCCTTCCATTCGACCAAATGTAGACAGATAGCTGCCATGAGCGAGCCCTTGGTATGTTTGTTTAACTACACACAGGTATGCCTTAGATCAGATCTAATTCCACTTTCCTCAATTATTTTTTTTTGCACGTATTCATTTTTATTTGTAATCGATTTTCTTCTTATTTTTTGTTAAAATTGTTTCAGCTTCATTGTAGCGATCGGATGCTATTACTTGATAATGATTTCGATTTCATGTGGTCATCTACAAACCACTTTCAACATCAAGTGTGATTTCTTTGATTAAAAAAGGTGAATTCTCAAAACAGTACTCAAAAATCTTCTTTAGATATTATATTTATGTTTAGGGTTAATTGACATTCAAATTCTTCAAATTTATTAGGTAATATTTAAATAAAAAAAAATCTCAGGGCAAACATTTGGAGAGAGACTGCAAAGAAAAATGAAAGATATCGAGTTAAAATGAAAATAATCCTTGTAATATTGTGCATATATCTATTTGAAATTAGCATGTTACTTGTCTTTCTCTATTATCTGTATTCTGTTGCTTTGATACAGCTGCTGGTTGTGAGTTTGGGCTAAGATTCTAGTATATAGTATACAAATCTACATTTTTTTGTGTAGACTTAGACAAAATTTATATTTTCTGACGTGAACCAAAAATAGTTTTTGTTCTTTATAATATTTTAGGAACCAACATTTTTTCTTCATTTAGTGTTATACATTTAATGGTTTCAATTAGAGATCATGCTCATGGGTTGAGTTATATATTTCAGGTGAAACACTACAGGATTGCGCCTACCTCAGCATGAGGAAGACCATCGATCTCCCATGTTGGAAGGGAGACATAATGCCTCTATGAAGTTTGACAGGGATTTGAGCTATAGCCCTACATAGTCTGAGTTAGACTTAGAATTAGCAATGATAATCTCCTTGTGTGCAAGCATTTGCAGAAGTAGATGCAGATGCAACATAGGCTTTTGTAGAAGCTGCAGGGAAAAGATGGAAAATCTTGGATTTTCCTTCTGTTGCAATACTATAGCTTAATACATCAATAGGACACGTAAAATCTCAAAAGGTCATCCATACACATACTTCGCTGTTAAAATACGATTATGTAATGATTTCTGTATATCATAGATATTTGAAAAACAAAAAAAACATAACAGTAATGTAAGTGGATGGAAGTGAATAGGAAAATCACGCCACTATTACTATGTTGAGGGAATGTAATTATTAATGTGAAACTGAGCTATGCTATGATAAAAGTTTGTGTGAATTTCCCCCTATTTTAAAGCTTTTCCATGAGTCTGCATATATTGTGATGTTTAGAAACTAAGTAATATTGTTGAATTTTCGTCCACTAATGTTTTCTAGTGTTTTCTTTTTGTATCATTTCTTATCCTTCTTTCAAATAGTATTTTAATTCTAATAAATTAAAATAAAAAATTATCCTCTTGCAGCAGTACCGTAGTGAAAATATTTGTAGTAGCAATTCTACTTATATCTCTGACATAGAGAGAAAATTAATTAGTATTCATCTAAGGAAATAATTTTTTGAATACTCTCCACCAATGTATCATTTTCTTTGAATATTTATCACTTGACTGTGATGTATTTTTTGTTGCAGTCTTATTATTATTGTCCACATACTGAGCAACATTACTGTACATATCCCATCATCATACACTATGTTGGTGTATGCTAAGAAATAACGGAACAACGGTCAAAGGTCTGACCAGATGAGAGGATAACGGGATCGAACATGATTTCAAGTGAAATCAGACATTTCAAGTGTTTAAGAAGCTGTTCAGCCGGTATTGCTGTCTTTTTGGCTAAAAAAATCTAAATCTAATCTTGGAGTTTGAATGCCGCCGTCGATGTCGTTTGTTGGTTCCACAAAAACTGTACTAAAAAATGTTCTTTAGATTTTTTGTATATGTTTAGGGTAAATCATCGAAATCTAGCACTAACATTCAACGTGTTGATCTTTATTGATATTGATGAACTATAAAATTATCTTTTATATGGTTGTTGTTTTGGTGTAATTCATTTACGAGTTCACATTTTGCTGCTGACTTTGTTTTGCTTTTCTGATTGACAAGTAAATGTCTTTTTTTTTTTACGCTGGCTAGTAAATGTCAAGTAGACTAATTAAATGCTGAAAAATAAGATTACCTAGTTTTAATTGAAAATAGCTAATTGAATAGTTTGGCTTTGTTTCAATTTAAAATGCCTAACTATATCACTAGATATTGATACAGTCACATTAAATTTTCCAGATCTTGTGTCTTCCTTGTTCACAAATGAGTAACAATATTTTTTAAACTATATCCAGTGATCCAAAAATTAATGCAAACTTACTTAGTTTCTTGTTGGGATAAACATGATATTTTTGGATTCAATGTGTTTTCTTTGTCTATAACTAACTAATTATATTAAATAGAAACACTTTTTATTATGATGTTTTTATTGTTTTGACATTGTTTGTGGGATATGGTTGTGTTAATTGTTTATCTTTGATGTTCTACTCTTTGTTAAACTTTTATGTATTCAGATTTTAAGAAACTAAATAACTTTGTTGAATTTTGATCCACATGGCTTGCTAATGTTTTCTTTTTATTTTTCCTTTTTGTGTGATTTCTTATCGTTCTTTCAAATAGTATTTGTAATTATTTATCAAAATAAAAAAATTATCCTCGTTTAGAATCAACAATTCTATCTTATATCTCTGACAAGTATATAATATTCGTATTCAAAATAAAAAAATATTGGCAGCAACAATTTTATTTTATATCTCTGACAACCATATGAATATTAGTATTCATGTATAATTTTTTTCTTTGAATTCTTGACACTTGACTGTGTTTTATTTATCTCTCGTATTAGATACCCATACTTTTGTTTTTCAACTCTTGTAGTTGATTGTCGTATAGGTTTTTAAATTCCCATTGTGAAGTTATGTTTCCAACGTGTTACCTTCCTGAAAGTTAGTTTCTATTGTTCACATATGGTTTTGTGCTAAGCTATCAGCAACATCTTGGTATGTCAATCTTATGTTTCTTTCTATTTTCAGATATTTAGAATGATCAAAAGGATGAAAGTCGTCCACCTAAGGGAGAAGAAAGTCTACTAGGTGGGATGTTAAGTCAGGAGTTCAAAAGGATAGTTGCATAAAAATGGAACTAAACAATTTAATTTAGAATTTATGTTTAGGGTGAACTCATCAAATTATTGTGAGGACGTTCATGATTTCGAAATTTACTGATATTGATCATGTTTCAAATTATCTTTTACATGGATTCTGATTCGGTTTTTTGATTTTATGAAATCAAATTATACCGCTTTTGTTTTACTTTTTTAATCGGCTAGTAATTGTAAGTCTACTAATTAAATAGTGTAAAATATTACCATCTCTTTTGTCAATTGAAAATACGTTCCCTAAGGATTAGGATGGCAGGAGCAAACAAATTTCCCATTTTATTTTTAAATGTGAAGTGTTGTTAAATATTGGCTACATATTCTACCAAAAAAAAGTCTACGGTGGTAGTTGGATTTGAACATAGAAAATGTTTTATTTACACCTCATGTTGGTGTATATTCACCATTAAATTAAAAAAATAAAGATACAACTAGAGTGATGCTATAGTTTGCAAATGTGATAAGAAGTGAGAGATAGAAATAAAATGACTTGTTGAATGAATGTATGAAAAGTTGGGGTGTTTATATATCATTGTTTGTTTAAACAAATTAGCCTTATTTTTCGCAATATGTGTGCAACATAGTCAAGGGTATTAAATTTCTTCTTATGTATCTTCTATATTCTTTTTTGACAAAAAAAAAAAATATTCATTCATTTAAATTAATAGAATACATCATTTTCAAATTATACTCTTAAACAACTTTTTCTATAATAAAATTGTTGTTGGTGTCAAACTGTCAATAAAAAAAATTAGATTATATTTTTTTTGTTATATTGTATTATTGTTGGTGTCTTTGAAATAGATAATCATGCAGGTTAGTTTGATTTTTTATAACTTAAAAGCAACAAAAATTTATATTTTTTTTTAGTTATAATCACTACAAGAAATCCAGCATTTTGCCAGGAAATAATGCCAGGAGCATGAGCCCTTAGGAAATTTGTCAGGAGCAATGCCAGGGAGACTCCTGGGAAATTGAAAACCGTATAAAGACCATAAGCCAAGGTCAACCCCTCACAAAAACTCCTGGCAAATTGAAGGCAGGAAAATCAAATTTTGAATTGTCTGCCAAAGCTGGTGCAGATTAGACACCACCAGCCTGCTTCACTGCGCCAAAGCTTGTTCCCTGCCATTTCTCTGCCATTGTTGACCGTTGGACAATTTGCCAGGGGTGGCCCCACGTATAACCCCTCGCAAATTACATGATAAAGCTACACCACTTCTGCATAGTTTGCAAAAGTTAAATGGCATAGTTTGTCCTATATATTGAAATCACCGTGTTTGAGAAACCATTTCTCAGACACTTAGAAAATTTTCCTCTTCTCATTTCTTCTTTCTATCTAATACATTCATCTTCTATTTTCTAATTTTGAGGTAAAAAATTATTTTGTTATAATTGTATTATTTTTACAATAAATATTATACTCACTTATTTACTTATTTTTTTTCTTGTTTGCTGCATCAGTGTTGTATCTCATTTATCAAAGTAATTTCCACCGCCTCCTGTGAAGGTTGCTCTTGGATTTGTCTGTTGTTCCACATTGTCAGGTTAGTATAAGTGTGTTGTGTTGATTATGTAAAGAATAAAAGGATTTTATTGTGTTGATTTTTTTTTCTGGCCGAAAAAATAAATAAATGTGGTGCTGTATGTGTTGAAATATTTTTCCTTATATGATCTGTTCCAACAAAAATAGATTTGTTATGCTGTGTTGATTTTTTTGTTCCTCATAAGATCTTTTATTTTGATTTTTTTGTTCCTCATAAGATCTTTTATTTTATGTTATGTTGTGTATGCATGTATGCTGCTGCTGATGGTTGAAATGAGAAATAAGGTTACTCTAGTCTAATAAAAAAAATTAATACGATTTTTTTTAAAGTAATTTTTTTATTTAAGACAAATTATTATAAGGTTACTCTTGATATAAAACTTTGGAAATAATAATTAGAAATAAAAAATAAAAAATTATTTTTTATTAGTTTGTAAATTTAAATTAATTTGTAAAACTGTTTTCGAAGTAATTTAAACTGTTATTTTAATTATTAAATTTTAATATTTTGATTTTTTAAACAACTAAAAAACGTTTTTTTTAAAAAAATTCGTACTCATTTTGCCAGAGGTTAACCCCTGACAATTTCCCTGGCATGGTTTGAAAATGACTAATGTGATCTCTGCAAAAGCCTGCATGTGCTAGAGTACGTCAGAAAAAGCCTGCATGCATGTGACACATTTTGCCAGGGGTTACGCCATGGTTTGTGTCAGGAATGCATTTGCCAGGAGCTAAAGCCTTGGCAGGTTCATTTGCGATGAGCAGATTTGCTGGTCATTCTGCTCCTGGCAAAACTCCTGGCAAACGTCCAGTTGCCAAGACTTTTAGCATTTTTCCAGGGCTTCTGCCCCTGACAAAATGCAACATTTCTTGTAGTGCGTGTTTTGTCCTCACTCGCACATTTTTCAGGAAATTTATCAGAAGGCTACTCATCCCAAAATTGCTCCAAGTCAAGCACGCTTAACCCCGTGGAGGTCTTATTGAATGAGCTACCAAAAAGAAGATGCTTCTTGTTAATATAGGTAGTACCAAACAATTATTATATGTCTTCCTTCAACCATGCAGTCTCATACCTGCACGGTCTCACAATCCCTCTAATTCCAGTGTGGATTCAGTTCGCCTAGAAGCTATCAGAAGTCGTTCATTGTCATGTCATGTACATTGGGAACCACTTTTCTGTCATACTTAATCTCGGGCATCACAATTGTTATTATAAAATGGATAAATAATTTGAAACAAATAAAAATAATAATAAAATAAATAATTAAGACGGAGAGAGTAACTGGTCTTAGACATATGAACTAAACTAAATCCATTTCTATAATCTTAGAGAACATTTTTGTTTGGGTTTGCATTGGGGACTGAAAATGAGTCGAGCTGAATCAAACTTGGGACAGTTTGGCTCGACTTGAATAAAAATTAATTCGGGTCAAAATTCGACTTGATTACGTTTTGGATATTTTTTCAGCTTGAATTGAACTCGATTCAAGTTCGCGAACAACTCAATTTAACTCGTTAGCTCAAGTAACATAATCTTAAATTAAAAATTTTAAACTATTAACCCATGATAATTATAAAAAAAAAAAAAAAACTTAATACCCTCGTAAGAAAAATACACATAAATACATTGGAATTTGGGGAAATTTTAACTTGGACACAATCACAAATAAATTTTATTTGGGCACGCACTCATAAATGAAAAAAATTTAAAGAAAAAAGATGTAAATGTTGTGACTAAATAATTTTTCTTTTAAATTTTTACATTTATGTTGCATCTAAATTAAATTGATTTGGGTTTATGCCAAAGTAAAAATTCTTGGAAATCTGAACCAATGTTTAATTAAGAAAATGGATGAGGACACATATACGTGTTCCGTTCGTCTTAGACCTCAAAGCCAAATTTGCCTTAATCCATGGATGCTTTTATAGATAATTTACCCCTATTCTTCATGGGAGATGTGCAACTAATATTTAAATTTACATTTTAAATTCATTCAATATATGATGTATTATGTCTACAATAAAGACCACATATATCTATTAAATATTAGATTAGGCATAATATATTAGATGTTCTGCATGTGTCGTAGCAGATAATGGAAACCTTTTGTATCTTGAGGCCGTGTGTTCGAATCCCTCTATCTCTTTTTTCTGTGTTTATAAAGCTTTTTTTTTTTATTCACAAATAAGTGTCTACCAAGTGTCGAACCAGTGATCATGTGGTAGTAACCAAACACAACAACCATCTACACCGAGAAACAATTTGTATCTGTACATGAAAAAACACACACACACACACACACACACACACACACACACACACACACACACACACACACACACACACACACACATATATATATATATATATATATATATTTTAATAAAAATTGG
>Ga0315915_1004428_pt1 | contig 17760 bp, 8 predicted proteins | sample MpolbnodulesMG_FD_207738 | JGI IMG/M metagenome (GOLD analysis project Ga0315915, IMG submission 207738) | Medicago polymorpha root nodule microbial communities from Los Angeles, California, United States - branched nodules | ecosystem: Host-associated > Plants > Roots > Nodule | place: USA...
AGATTATAACCAACACCTTTGTTATTCTCCTTCCTCCCTATGAAAATAAAAATAAAAATAAAAATATGAACATTATTGGGTTAGTGGGTTTATTGGGTTTGGGTCTAGTTTTACCCAAAACCCGTTATTTTTTATGGGTTTATCATTTTTTTAAAACCATATCCACCCAATCACCCAACCCAACCCACTTTTTTCAGTTTTTTTGGGTGGGTTTAACGGTTTTTTGGGTTGACCCAACCCATGAACACCCCCAGATGCAATACTAATTAGCTTGTGCACTTATAAAAAGCCTACATTATTTTTTGAAAGTCTACATTTTTAAATAGTACACTTTATATTTATACTCTTTTATTTATTTATTTTTTTATAAATTAGATCCATTGTTTTGGAACAGATGAAGTATAATTTACTAACAATTTTGATTGAGCACAACTTAAAATAAAAAATAATACAAGAAAGACTAAAATAAAAAACGTTGTGACGAAGGGTATATTTGGTAAAACAAAGCTATAAGTTAGCTTATAACTGATAAAATAATTATTAGTTGAAAAGTTAGTTTATAACTTATGATTGATAGTTGAAAGTTTATGCTTAAAAAACTAGCTGATTTAAAGTGTTTGGCTTGACCAAAAAAAATAAAAATTAAAGTGTTTGGTAAAATTAAGTTTCAAACTAACATTTTTGTTTGGTAACATTTCTTTTAAAAATAATTCAATGACATGGAAAAAAAGAAAAACAAAAAAATAGAATAACATGGAAGAACGTGGGGAGTTTTCTAAATTGATTGGGCAGTTTTTTCTTATAAAAATAATTTTGCAGGTTAAAAATGAGAGAAACTATAAAAACACATTTTACTTTTATAATCAAGCTTATAAGTTGTCATCGTGAGCTTAGCTCAGTTGATAAAGACAGTGTATAAAAGTATAATACAAGTAAGGTTTGAGTTCAAACTCCAGATACAACTGAATTTTGCTCGATTAGTAAAGATCTTAGGTTCGGGTTCAAACTCCAAACACCGAAAAAAGCAAGCTTATAAGTTACTCTAATAGCTTAAATCAATTCTCTTTTCAAATTTTTTTCCTTTCCATTTACGTGTACTCCCTCCTCTTCTAATTATAAACAAATTTTACTTTTTAAATTCATTCAATTAATAATGTATGTGGTCTAGAGAGTCTTTTTCATCTTGTGTTGTGAGTGTTTATTAAACCGTTTAAAAAAAACGCACTGAAATTGAATTGTGTGGGACGTGGGTGGTTCCGAATTTTGTATTGGGACATTCTCACGCGCGGTCCTCCAAGATTTGTTTTCAAGTGCCTGGTCAGTGAATAGACCAGTATAATCCCTGGAATTGATGTCTAGTCCTATTTGGCACTGACCAAACTATTCAATTCTCCACCAAATACACCAATCAATAAAATCAAGCAAACGTTGGAAACCCAACCAAAATAGACATAACTTTACAACGTCTAAAATCCCAACGCCAATAACCCAATCCAATGAAATGAAATGATGTTTTGTTTTTCCCTCCCTCTTTTTCTGCCTTTTGTTCCACTTCCATCACCTCACTCTTTCATATTTTATTTTATTTTATTTTTTTAGTAAAAAAAATATAGACTAATCTTATTTTAATTTATGAGCATTTAAAACAAAACGAGTGGAAGAATCAATCACAATTCACACACACTAGCAAGCTTAACATTATTGAATGGAGTTAGAGCAAGCAAAGGAAGAGTTGGAGATGCTTGAAACCCTTTACCCTAATCAACATGACTACCTCAAGCATGAACTTAAGTCTTTCATCTCTCATCTTCAAAACTCTCATTCCTATTCTCACCCCCTTCCACAACACAACACCTCCCTCGCTGCTTTCTTAGATACTGAAGGTTTCGTTTCTCCTTCTTCTTTTTCATCTTTTTATTGTTATTTTTGTGCTGCTAAACATGGTTTTTGAGGTTGTTTTATTCTATTCTTGCAATGCAGAATCCACCAGCTTGGAGCATATAAAGAGTATACAACATGCTTTACCAGAGAGAGAAGAAGTAATGGAGGAGGGTAAGAAGGGTGCTGAAAGTTCTGAGCTTGAATCTCCAAAGGTTGTTGTCATCAAGCATTGCCCTAGTAGAAGAAAGAATAAGAGAAAAGATAGGGTTGATTTGGTTCTTGAGAGGGCACAAAATTGTATCAAAAAAATTCGACATTTCAAAACATCCTTATTTTCTCCTTCTTGATTTATTTAATTTTAACATTTTAGTGTTGTTGTTACATTTAATTTAATGGATATTAGCATAAAATAGCTTAATGGAGTCTTTTAGTTTTTTTCTTATTCTTTTTTGGAAAACGACAAATTAAGCTGTCAATTTTGTCATGTAGATGCTGAAAAGGTTATCAATGTTCCAGAATTTACTTACTTTATCAATAAGACAAAAATAAAGGGAGCGTTTTTTTTTCTTTCAAATAGAAAGTTATCTTTTTGGTTAGGCAAGTAGTGTTAATGGAAGAACCAGAAGGGTCAGTTTTAGACTTTATTAAACTAAATGCTGTTATGTTCCTTTATTTTAGTTGGATCAAGTATACATACATTATTTTCATGATTGTATTACTTTCTACATATTTTTTTTATATAAACTGAATACATTTTATTTAGAGAAATGATATTTGAACATCCATTTTTGTGACAATTTTCTCTCTCATATTCACATTATTTTTTTACTTTATCTCTCTATTACTTTGGTTTTCGTGTAAATATTTACTTTTTCTTTGTAAATTATGGTTGTACCATAAGTTGTCAATCAAATGGTTGTTAAATTAACACTCCTCTTTTATTTACACGTATATAAATATTTATATTCAATGAGATTGATTATTTGCATAACCTGGACAAAATCCTCTCCATTTATTGATTTAGATAGAAAATGTTTTATAATTTGTTTGGCTCCTAAATTGAATATTAAAATCATTTCCGACCCATAATTTCAATTGTTTCACAAATAATTGGTTTTTTTTTTCAAGAATGGATTTTGCAACCAATAAAGTTTGGTCTAGTAGAAAGGGTTAACATCGTGAATCAAAGTTTAAATTTCGACTAAATGATGTGTTCATATTTACTACTTGATAGTACCTCAAATAGAATTGGCTTCAATGAAAGGAATATATGGAAAACAAAAAAAAAACATGAATTTTGCATTTGGTCAAATTGATTTTGATGTAAGTAATAATTTTTAACTGCTATTAATTATTTGTCAAAAAAAGGAAACTTTGTTATTGAATAAACTTTACCTCCAGTGAGAGTTAGATCTACCAATCTTTTTATTTTTTTATGTTTAGTTTAAGTTTGTGATGGTATAATTAATTTTAAGAAAGATGCTAAAAGTGACCTTGTAGCATATATCTATGTTTGAACTATATCCATCTATATCGTTTGATTTTATTCTTCTCCAATATAAAGTATATGATTGTAATCAACAACGGGTGTTATCTAGACTATTAGCTAAAGATTTGCTATAATCTAGAACTCATGAAATTCAACAATATTATACTACCTCTTTTTAGAGTTTCCCTTTTCTGATATGTGAAGGTTTGAAAATAAAAGATCTTGGCAAAATAAGAATTAATTCCTATGATTGGTAAGTTTGTTAAAGGACAAACTCAATATATTTATTTACTTTAGTCAGGGTGAGACCCAGACATTCGATTTGGGTGTGGCTAAAATTTCAAATGAACTATGATGTAAATTATAATACTATATATATTAAAAAAGTGAGGCTGTCATACATAAATTATTGCAGCAAAGTGCCTTAAGCTGAATCTAATTCACCTAAATGGTTCAAGTTCGATCTCGATTCCCAGGACCCTCTTTTTTATAAGTAACTTTGTAAAATTAATACTTTTATAAAAAAAAATGGTAAAAGCGAGTGCGAGCTAGGAGTTAAACAGAAGACATGCCACTCATTTTAAGACCTTCTACTGCTAAGCCATGCTACGAAACTTGCAACATCAGCGACCTATATTGTATATAAATAACTAATTAATTTAAATTTAGGAAAGAGAGACAAACAAATGGCTTTTAGCGTTTATGAAGTGGAAAGAAAATGTCTCTTAAACACAACAAATGGTTTTGTTTGTCCCCTTAATTAGTTATTTAAATAGCTATTGTAAGAAGAGGATGAGCTTTATAAATGATAAAGTGATAAGAACATATTCTATTTCATACGCCACAAGGGGAAAATATGGTTGAAACTGTGAAGTATGATTGTGTTATAATTATCTTTATTTTTCTATTTCTTGTTGTAATGAACGTTGAAGGCAAGTCATATTTTTCCTTCTAGAATTTCCTTAAATACTTCCGACATAATATTTTATCACATTCATCTAACATTCATTTACGCTCTTTTTTCATTACAACAGGTCGTGTTAAATGTAAAGAAGACTATGGTTGCCAAAACAAGTTGTGTGAGTTTTCTTTAAAACCATACATTACAATAGATCGTGTTAGATGTAAAAATACCAATGGTTGCCCAAATGAGTTGTGTGAGTATCCTTTCGAACCAATGTGTTTAAGACCTCGTTTTTTATACTTTTCCAAAAGAGATGGCTTTTGTGCATGTATATGAGCAATGTTCCCATAAAATTCTGCTACAAAATTCCATGATTGATCATTTAGATATTGCGTTGGCACTCGATAATTTGAATTTTTTTTCTTTTTATATTTTCATATACCTTGTAATAATAGATGTGTACACTAAGATGATCATAATAAAATGAAATAAGGCAAAAAAATAAAATTATTTAAATTGTCCTTCTCTTTCTTAATATTGGAAATAAGGTTAGCAATGAATCGAACCAAATCGAATATAGTTCCGAACTCGACTCAATAATTTGCTCGTTGAACTTGGTTCATGAACCAAGCGAGCTGAACTTGAGCTGAAAATTAAGTTTGTTAAATAAATGAGATGAACTTGAGCTATATGTAGTTCGACTCAGTTGATTTATAAGTTGACTCGATAATATATGTATGTGTGTGTGTGTGGTGTGTGTGTATATATATACACACACACTAGTTTTAGTGTACTTGTATTTTTGTTTTGGGTTGTTTGCATAGTCATTTAGTTCGCAGTTCGTTTCAATACATACATGGTATAGATGGATATATGATATGCAACTCTTGAAAAATTAAATACATGAGAGTATACATATTCGATATGTTATTTAGCTCGTGGTATATTCTAATAATAATTTTATGTCTTGTCTAATTAAAATTAATAAATCACACGCCAACATAAAAAAAAAAAAATGCCCAACAACTAACATAATAAAATAAGAATATCTCATTTACAAAAATAAACGTTGAAAAATAATCCACATTAAAAGTTAACAACATATAGAGTTTTCTCTGATCTAAGCTTTTAGAGAAAATAAAATTGTCCCACATGAGTGGGTTTAAAACATTAGAGAGGAGATTAACTATATACCAATAAAAACGAAATATGTATCGGAACTTTTAATGTATTTGAGATTTAACAATGGATTAAACTTACATACGGTTCTATATACACAGTTCTTACTGTTCCCCTGTCCCAATAAGCACGTGAATTTGAATTTATCTCTCACGTGTATGCAATCTCTACGATTAAAATATCGGAATTGAAAAAGGCATCAACAACCATTTGTTGGTGTAAGTCATATAGGCCAATAGTTTATGTTAAATTTATGCTATATATTATGACTTTTATTATTAAATAATATATGACATTCTTTATTATATTTGTTATAAGATTAATAAATTCTCTAGAATAGATAGTTCATGTTATGAAATATTAAGTGTGAGATTACATTAATGTAAAGAACGTTATTCTTAAATATATCAGTAGTCAAGTTTTAATATATAAATTCGGATAATAATAAAGCGCAAAGAATATTATGTATGTAGACTGATGACCATATCTCATGGATCATGGATATGAGATATTAAGTCTATACATAGGTATAAATATTATGAGTAATATCTATATTGGATTAACCCACCGGGAGAATACTACATAATATGTTATAAAAATGTCATAAGATATTCTCACAATGATAATGGTGTATAACACTCTTAGACCAAATACCACAATGATCCCTAGATGTGGACTCAAGTGCTTTATTGTCATTCAAACGTTGTCTGTAACAGGATAACCATAACGTTGGTTAATGGATACTTGACAAATCATGCTGAGGGACATGAATGTCCTTGATGAGATTTGTCCCTCCTCGTAACAGAAGATATATCTTTAGGTCTCTTAATGAAATATGACTGTAAAATTGCATGGTCATGCCGAATTAAGTTGATATGAGATATTGGGTTTATTTGTTATTCAGTATATTTCGGAATCAAGAAATGTAAATATTGATCTATACAAGGGTGACAAAATCTATGTCTTATGATCAATATAGATATGAGGACAAAGGAGTAATTGTACACATGAACATTATCATGGAAAAGGTTTCGTCAGATCACTTGACATTCTTGTCACTTGGGTAGTAGTGATGTCTTGCTAGATACCGCTCATTGTTTATAGTATTAAATAGTGATTTAATATTATTGTCAACGTGACAAGAACCTATAAGGTCACACACAATAAAACGGTCAAAAGGATAAAATATAAGTAAGACTTATAAGATGGATGCGTTTAGCAAATAACGCTAATTAGTTAGCTAAAGCTAAATGCGTTAATGGGCTTATGGAGACCCAATAACGTTTTCTGATGCGCTAAAGTCAGAGGTTACACATTTTCTGAAGATACCATAATTTTCCCAAACCTATGATCGCTTGGCTAGCACCGGAAACCAAAAGAGCACCGTTCATATGAACGAGTAGAGGGTTTGCTTTTTTCATTACAAGTTAGTATAATGGAAGAACCAGAAGGGTCGGTTTTAGACTATTGTTAAACTAAATGCTGTTATGTTCCTAGTGGCTTTTAGGGTAAACAAATTGTTAAATTTGTGTACCCTTACACAAGCCCATTATCTACCATAGGTTTATGAGTTCAAAAATTCAATGGATATGATTTTGCAAGAAGAACATAAGATATAGTATGGATTTGTTGGTTATGAAATATCAATTTACACTATATACTTTAGAATTATAAATAATTAAATTAGAATAAAATGTTATATTTAATAATGAAGAATGAGTGATTTTTTGTTGTTGATAAATGTGAATAATTTGTCATTTCCTTAACATATTGTAAAAAATTCAATACGTTAATAACTTCTATCTTTTGTTTACCCCTAAAAAAAACTTTTTCTTTTGTTGACATTTCCTCAAAAACATCCTCCATCTTATTTTATAATGAAAAGATTGTTATATCCTTAGTATATCTTGGTATTATAATGCAAATTAGATTAGTAAATAATTTAATTGTTATCGTATGATGCTGCCTAAAAAAACTTTCGAAAAGAAAAATTACTATATGCATGACAGCAAAGTACTAATATTTTTTTATAAATAAAGCACTAATAAATTTTTGATAAACTAATATGTATAATAATAAATAACAAAATATGTTTAAGGATATAATATGTTTTTTTCTTTTTGTAAAAAAGTACACTCTAGCATCTGGTGGTTTTTATTTTAACTCAAAGAGTTCAGCTAATGGTCAAAAAATCCTTTAAAAGACATCCTTTATAAAAAAAGTTAATATAACAGTTATTCACAACATCTTTATAACAAAAATTTCAACTATCACCGTGAAAAAAATATTCATTAATTCTTTATAGTTAAATTTTCAAAATATCACTTTTCTTTTATAATTTAGTTATTTGTAATGGTAAATAGTGTTTATTTTATTCATGTTTCATAACCATCAAAGATATACCATATCTTATATTGTTCATATAACCATCAAAGATATACCATATCTTATATTGTTCATGCAACGGGTATACAAATTTAACCATTTGTGTTACTTAAAAGCCACCTATGTTCCTTTAATTTAGTTGGATCAAGTATACATACATTATTTTCATGATTGCATTACTTTCTACATTTTTTTATATCCACTGAGATTGATTCTTTGCATAACCTGGACATGGGTGCATTTAGATAGAAAATGTTTTATAATTTGTTTGGGCTACTAAATTGAATATTAAAATCACTTCCGACCCATAATTTCAATTGTTTCACAAATAATTGGAGCCTGGAGGCGTTTGTTATCAATCTAATAAAATGGATTTTACTACCATTAATATGCCAAATTGGTTATACTAACTGTTCTGGACTTGAAAAAAAAAATCTGGGACGTATCACGCAAATAATTGGTCCGGTACTCGATGTAGTTTTTTCACCAGGGTTAATCAACAAGTCGGCAACCGTCATATGCCATAGATTTCCAAACCAACCAAGTAAAACCATTTATGCTTCAACCATGATCACTCTTTTGCAAGTGATAACCATAGTCCCTGTAACATATCAGCTTCCAGAGTGCTACTCGCAGTATCGTTCATCACCTTTACAATTGATACACAAATCAGTTTTTGTCAATTTGAAGTTGCACCATTCCATCCCATCCATAAAAAGGGCATACTCTTGAAAAAATATTGGTACTTCTCATTGAGCTTGGATAGCATCTAAACAAGGATCAAAATACCTGTCACTTAAAAATTGAAAATAACCAGAAATGTACTCTTTCAAATTAGAAGAGCATTTTTAAAGAATGACTTATATTTGGTTTGAGAGAATTATATAGAGATGGGAAGCACTTGAAAAGTTTTACCAAACAAGACCAAAGTTTTACCAATCCTATGCTAGATATCCAAAATACCAATTATTACATTCAATAATAATAATAATAATTATAATGAAATTATACATGTTAATTGGACTATGTATTTTTAAAAAATGAGTGGAAATAAATAAAACAAATTAGTATTTGAAGCCTCAGTACCACAGCCAAGAAATTTACAACATAGTTATTCAGACGGTAATTCCAATTTGATTTTGTCATCATCGGCTTCACTAGAAAACACACCACTAATGACCCCAAAACACCAAAAAAATGAATAATGAAAAGATCAGAAGTTATAATATAATACATAAAAAATGTAATCGCACAAATCGGCTCTACATAATCATAGTATATAGGATCAGCAGATTCCTATCAAGATGCGAATCAAATGACATGCACTATTGATTTTGGTCTAATCATAGCATTTCTGGTCAGAGCTCATATATAGCTACCAGAGATGGACCAATAGACCTGTTTCAAAACACAAACACAGCACAGCAAAATATTGTCTCTGGCCGATAACAGCAATTTGGTTTCAGTGTATGAGCAAATTTTGATCGGAGCTTCTGGTTAGAGTGTCCTACAACACTTCCTATCAATTTTTGGGAGATCCTCCTCACAGTGTACTTTACACTGTTCATAGTCTAAATATCACAGGAGTAAAAACCAAAGCTCAACCAATAATTGATAGTAGGCTCTAAATTTTAAAGCTAAAAATAAATAATTCAAACAACACAACCATTGATACATACGGACATGGTATTCTCCCTCCGATAATTAGTTTCCATGTTGACGCATCACTGAATAATATAATAAATTAGCATGAACTACTAATGAATTTTATTTTAACTTCCCTTCAATGAACTTGCAAATGAACATATATATTATGGTTTGAGGAATTATAAGTAGCTTATCGCATAATAAAAAAGATCAAATGTCACAAATTATAATACATAAAAATGTAATCGCACAAATCGGCTCTGCATAATCATAGTATATAGGATTGGCAGATTCCTATCAGAATGCGAAACAAATGAAATTCACTCTTGATTTTGGTCCAATCATAGCATCTATGGTCAGAGCTCATATATAGCTACCAGAGACGTGGCATCAGACCCAACTACATAAAAAATAAATAAGATTTAAAAAAAAAAAAGGAATAAGGAAAAGCTGATGTGAAGATATATAAGAAAAACCCTTAGAAGACCGGTTTTAAATCTCACACACAGCGACAAAAAATATGATTTCTGCAGATAACAGCAATATGATAACATCTTTTGTTTAGAGTGTCATACGGCACTTCCTATCAATTTTTGGGAGATCCTCCTCACATGGTACCTTACACACAGACAATCACAAAGGAGTAAAACCAAATCTCAAGAAAGAATTGATAGTAGCACTAAATTAGAAAGCAAGAAATAAATAATTCAGAGAAAACAATCATTGATACATACAGCACAACATAGAACACAAGCAAGATGCAGATATCACATCATACTGCCATTTTACACAATTGCAACATGCAAAAAACATATCTTGGTGTAGAACAAATGATCTCCAAACACCGTCAGTGTGGCAAATTGCATTGTAGCAACTGCCTACTGTACGAATAATTGAAGATACAAATCAAATCTATTTACAAATACAATACAAATATATTCAAAACATTCAAAACTGGGTTTTATTGAACAGGGGCTGAGCCCCCGAGGCCACAATTGATATCTTGCTAAAAACAAGAGTTTGGTTGGATGCCCCATAATTATGTTTTCAGATATTAAATCATTTTCAAACAGATTTCAAGTAATCTAGAACATATGCATTTAAGCTATCAGTGCCCAGAAAAGAATCTTAACAAACATGCGTAAATAATAAGAAGTTCCGTCCTGTTCAGAGGGGGAGATATACAATAAATTATGCCAAGGAAGAGCCGGTGTGGCAAGGAAATGAGCAAAACACCGTGGCTCCTTAACCTTACAAGGTTGTTATGCACCAGACATAAAAAATGATTGGCGCAAAGCTACCTTGTAAATTTAATGAACCACTGCTGCTGCATCCATCAATAATGCAGCACAACTTATTTTACTTTCTTAATCTCATCCATAATGAGATTGCGTCCTGTTAAACACATTGAATCAATTCAATACTATATAATGAAAAAAATTAAAATTATTACATCAATTCAATAATACTAATGAAATTATAAAAGCTAGTCTGACTACGAATCAGAAAAAATGAGTGAATTTTTTTATTTTAGTAATTTGAAGCCTCAGTACCACAGCCAAGAAATTTTCATCAAAGTTATTCAGACGGTAATTCCAATTTGATTTTGTCATCATCGGCTTCACTAAAACAACACAACCAAAAGCTTCAATAAAAAAAATACAAAATCAGTTATAATACATAGAAATATAATGGCATAAATCGGCTCTGCATACTGATAGCTGTGACAAGAGATGCTACATGTACTTTGATTTTGAGCTAAATAATAGCATCTCTGGCCAGAGACTATACGAGAGACGGCGAGTTGATGAAAAAGGTTTCTGCTACCCTTGAGCCTTGCCTTCCTATTTATATAGAGTGTTCGGGTTTAGGTTTGGGTTTGGGCCTCTTCTTCTTCCTAGCAGTTAAAATTATTATTTAAACCCTACACACCTAAATGACTATTTAAACCCCATATCACCTACTTAAATTAATCAATTTAATATATATTAAATTTTGTGTCTCAAACTCTATTTATTGTAAGCTATTCTTACTATATCTAGATTTTATTTTATTTTTAGGTGGACCTCGAATTTTCAATTTAATATTTTCATTAATTTTTTTATTACATGAGAGAAGGAAAAAAAAGACAAAAGCAAGGAAAAAGCTATGTCTTAATAAATGACTCTCATATAACATCAATTAGTAAAGTTGAGGATAGACATGGTAATAGTTGATGCACCATCACAAGAGACTTTGAATGATTAGCACCTAGTTTAGTAAGGAGCTCAAAGAGATTCGCATAATGGTGAAACAATGACACTCTTTAACACTGAATGCACTACATGAAAAGAGTCAGAAAAATTTAATCCCAATCGTAAAGACGTAAATTTAAGCTTGCAAAATATTGGACAAACCACACTACCATATAAGGCAAATTGAAAGTTGCCCTCAAAATTCCTAACCAACCCACCATAGCTTTTACCTTGTTAGTTAAAGCAATGTATCCACGTTAAGAACCATTATCACCATGTGGGCCTAACTAAAGCTGTTGAAATGATATTATTAAATGTTCGATGTGAAACTTGCAATTGCGCATAAACAGCTACCGGTTGGATACCATCAAACACCAATTTATTACGAGTGTATCATAGGTTCCACATTATGATGGGTGCAACACTCCCAATCTTAATCTTACTAATTAACATTTGTATAATATCTCTCGTATTATTCATAAGATTATTGGCGCACAACGAAAACACAACAATGAGCATAGTAACTGAAATAACAGGTTAACTCTTATAAATCGACTCTATGTCACGAGAGGATCCAATTCTCTGGCAATTACAAAAGACACTTCTATTTTACGCATGTTCAAAAGATATCTATTTTGAATCAAACAGAATATATGAAACTTGCTACCGACTCCACCACCTTATCCCTCACAACCTGCTTGATCAAATGACTAAGAGGCATGGATATGTATGCATTGCTCTGGAATTCACTCATACCAGGATATGCACAATGGGCCCTTTATGTTGATGCCATTGCATTTTACTTGCATATGGTGGAAGAAGGTTTTGATTCCTTACTTTTTCAGTTTTTCACCTTCCTTCGGTTACATCATTCTCCATAGGTACAATTCATAAGTGTGTTTCTTGAAACTAGATTATGTATAATTCATTCAGTTATGAATCTTCTCAATGTATATTTACAGTCCATGAGAATCAGAAATGTTAAGCCATTAAAAGAAAGAATAAAAAATGTTAAACTAGTTTTACATAAACTAGCGTTAACATTTCCTTAAATATTTTTATCGTTGAAATTAAGGGAAATGTTAACGAGTGCCCCGAACACTCTTTAAGCACGTGATAAGTTTTTATGAAAGATTTATTGCTTTGAAAATTGAAATCTGTAACTTTTTTTTAAATAATAATTTTTTTATTAGGAAGGCTTAAAGAGTGTTCCAGGGCACTCGTTAACAAGACTCATATTAAAAAAAAGAATAAAAAATCTTAAAATGTGTGTTATTCAATATGGAAAAATGCAATTGTTTATGAATACTAATCCAACATTTATTATTTTTTTCCATTATTATCTCCTTATTTATTGAATTTCATCCAACTTAACCACCTCAGTAACTAGAATTAATAAAGGTATTTTAATAAGGGTTTTCTATCATGTGCAAATTTGCACATGTTAAGAAGTTTTAAATAGTAACTTTGCATTGGAACTTGTATATTTTGTATTAAATACATAACTTTTTAATAAACAAATATTTATTTTCAATAAAAATTTACTATTTTTAGTAACTTTAACATATGCAATGTTGCACATGTTAGACAAACCCTTTTAATAAAGGCTTAATAGCAGTTATCGCTCCCTAACTTTGCGATTTTGACCCCATAAAGAAAAAAACTACAAAACTGCCCCTAATTTTTGCAACTGTAACAGTTTTGGCCACCCAAAGCCAATTTTTGGTAAAATAAAAATAAAAAATAACACGTGGCATCTCACTTAGGGTGCCACGTCAGCGTAGACCGAGTCAAAATTGACCTTGGGGGCCAAAACTGCCACAAATGCAAAACTTATGGGGCGGTTTTGTAGTTTTTTTTTCTTAGGGGGCCAAAATCGCAACTTTGGGGAAATTAGGGGGCTAAAACTGCTATTAAGCCTTTAATAAATGATACTAATTTTATCATTGAAATCAACACAATTAATCATTTGCGTAAAATCTTGCGCAAACCTTAAACGACTATTATTTAGAGACGGAGGGAGTAATTTAATTGAACATTTACTTCAAACCAAACCATGACCATTGGTTGGTTTAGTTCTTGTTTTATTTAAGTGTGAAACCAATGAATACAGGAAGGTTTAAATCAATGACAAGACTTGACTAGCTAGGTAGCTGTGAAGTTTCTCAATAATTTAATTGAACATTTAATTTATACGCACCCTATCCCTTCTTATTTTCTTTTGGACCATAAGTTTTTCTGCAGAACTTGAAATGCAAAGGACCATTGTCTTATTCACTTAATGTTGGCTACTGCAGATTGCAGAAACAGCTGTTATAGTGTCTACTGCATTACTTGAATTGCAACCAACACTGCCTTATTCTTATGATGCTAGCTACTGCAAATTGGAAAGATCAGGTAAATAGCAATCTCATTTTGCTTGATCATTCATTGTTGTACCAAAATTAAGCCTCCAAAGTTTATTTCTACAGCAGAGTTGTTGCAGTCAATAGTACCTAAGACAATGAGATGGTGCTAGCTACTGCATATTGGAGAAAGATCAGGAGAATTGTTCATACAGCTTGAACATTTGCTGAAATAAGGTAACAAACAATGATATGCTTGTCTTTTTTCTATAGAAAAATTGTGATTGCTCATTCAACTTGAAATCAATATCACCTTATACAAATTATATTTAGTACTTGCCTTATTTTATGATCCATGTAATCATGACACCGTGTAGCTTTTTCTTATTCTCTTTAATGTTTTAAGTAGTTACTTCAAATGTAGAATAATTATTTCCTGTTGAACTTTGAAGCTTAAACCAACTCTCTAGCCTTATTACTTACCATTTTGTAAATGATATGAAAAGATTGCGTAATAAGTTGCATTGCTACAAGGTCCTATACCTTATTACTTACAGGATCCTATATTTTAAGTACGTACACAATATGGAAAACCTATATTATGGCAAACTCCAACAATTTTTTACTTCAATTTAAACAATGATGATATATACATAACAGTTTAAAGGATGGCAAATGCATATATTGAATCTATGAATTCTCTAGATTCTAGCTGCTACCTGCTGTCTAGAAAGGAAAAGATTGTTCACAAGTATGTGCTGACAACAGTAAAAACATTGAGGCAGAAAACAATCGCATGTTTGTTTTTCTTTTATTAGATTCTCAGACTTTTTATTGGTATATGATTTCCATTTTTGGTCTTCACTCTACTTTACTACATGATAGTTTTTTCATAACTTGTTTATCATTTTCAAAGATAAATTGGGTATTTAGATATCGGCTGAAAGGATCTTAAAACTTTAATATTGAATGGAATCCCTGTTTGAACTTTATCAAACATTTTTTTGAACAAGCTAAAAACAATTATTTGATGAAAATGGTCATCAAATATCATATTTCAAATTAACAGACTTTGAATGAAGAAAATCTTCCTACACAAAAAGAACATGAATTATATGCTCAGAGAACGAGATTCATTATAAACCATTTTATTTTTCAACACCCGCACACACACACACATATACGCCTAACTTTGATCTATTTAAATTTATTTAGATGGCGAGTTTTCTGACTGATTTGGCGAAACCGTATGTGGAGAAATTGATAAATGGGGCAATCACAGAGTCAAGTTATATATGTTGCTTCACGTGCATTGCTAAGGATTTTCAAGAAGAAAGATCTAGATTGGAAATAGAAAGGACAACTGTCAAGCAACGTGTTGATGTGGCAACCAGAAGAGGAGAGGATGTTCAAGGTAATGCTCTTTTTTGGGAAGAAGAAGCTGATAAGCTCATTCAAGATGACACCAAAACAAATAAAAAATGTTTTTTTGGATTTTGTCCGCATTGCATATGGCAATATAGAAGGGGAAAGGAACTGGCCAATAAGAAGGAGCATATTAAAAAATTGATGGAAACTGGAAAGGATCTTACAATTGGACTTCCTGCTTGTCTTCCAGATGTTGAACGCTATTCATCCCAACACTATATTTCATTTAAAAGTAGAGAATCCAAATACATAGAGCTTTTGAATGTACTGAAAGATGACAACAATTATATAATCGGGTTGCAAGGGATGGGGGGCACAGGAAAAACTACATTGGTCAATGAAGTGGGTAAGGAACTAAAACAATCCAAACAATTTACTCAAATCATTGACACGACAGTGTCATTTTCTCCTGATATCAAAAAGATTCAAGATGATATTGCTGGACCCTTGGGATTGAACATTGATGACTGTAATGAATCAGACCGATCCAAAAAACTATGGAGCAGATTAACCAATGGTGAGAAGATTCTTCTAATATTGGATGATGTGTGGGGAGATATCGATTTTAATGCAATAGGGATTCCATATAGTGACAATCACAAAGGCTGTAGTATACTTGTAACCACACGCAATCTGTTGGTGTGCAACAGATTAGGATGCAGTAAGACAATCCAACTGGATCTTTTATCTGAAGAAGACGCATGGATCATGTTCCAAAGGCATGCTGGTCTAAGCAAAACTTCAACTAAAAATTTGCTTGAAAAGGGATGTAAAATTGCAAATGAATGCAAAAGGTTACCAATTGCAATTGCTGCTATAGCCAGTAGTTTGAAGGGCGAACAACGTCAGGAAGAGTGGGATGTGGCCTTAAATTCCCTGCAGAAACATATTGCCATGCATGGTGTTGATGATGAACTCCTCAAAATTTATAAATGCTTGCAATTTAGCTATGATAATATGAAGAATGAGAAGGCCAAGAGACTATTCCTCTTGTGTTCTGTATTTCAAGAAGATGAAAAAATTCCTACCGAAATGTTAACCAGACTTGGCATCGGAGGAGGCCTTTTTGGGGAAGATCATATCAGCTACGAAGATGCTCGAAATCAAGTTGTTATATCCAAGAATAAACTCCTAGATTCTTGTTTGTTGTTGGAGGCCAATCAAAGCAGAGTGAAAATGCATGACTTGGTTCGTGATGCAGCCCAATGGATAGCGAACAAAGAGATTCAAACAGTGAAGTTGTGTGATAAAAATCAAAAGGCAATGGTTGAAAGGGAGACGAATATTAAATATTTGTTATGTGAAGGCAAGCTTAAGGATGTGTTTTCCTTTAAACTTGATGGTTCCAAGCTTGAGATTCTAATTGTCACTGTGGAGGATGAAAACTGCCATGATATGAAAATCGAAGTCCCGAATTCATTTTTTGAAAATAGTATGGGCCTTCGAGTTTTTCATGTAATCTATCATCATTTTCCTAAACTTGATCTATCATTACCTCAGTCAATTCAGTCGTTGAAGAATATTCGATCTCTTCTCTTTAAGGATGTCAATTTGGGAGACATCTCTATTTTGGGAAACCTGCAAAGCCTTGAGACTCTTGATTTGGATGATTGTAAAATTGATGAATTGCCTCGTGGAATCACAAAACTAGAGAAACTTAAATTATTGAACTTGAACCGTTGTAAAATTGCAAGGAATAATCCTTTTGAAGTGATTGAAGGATGCTCATCACTTGAAGAATTGTATTTTGGAGATAGTTTTAATGAATTTTGCCGAGAAATAACGTTCCCTAAATTGAAAAGGTTTTATATCAGTGATGGTTTCAATTTCGAGGATAAATCATCAAAGTGTGTTTCTTTAGTAAACTATTCTGAGGTTTTCCTATCCGAAACAACACTCAAGTACTGTCAGCAAGAAGCAGAGATTCTTAGACTAAGAAGAATTGAGGGGGGATGGAGAAATATCATACCTGAGATTGTTCCTATGGATCAAGGTATGAATGACCTAGTTGAGCTTGGTTTGAGTCACATTTCACAACTACAGTTCCTCATTCACACTAAGCTTACTGGTTCTCAAGTACCAAAAGTCTTCTCCAAGTTGGTTGTACTAGATCTTTATGAATTAGAAAATTTGGAAGAATTGTGCAATGGTCCTCTTCCCTTTGATTCTCTGAAGAGTTTAGAGAAGCTGTCCATCAATGATTGTACACATTTGCGAAGCTTATTTAAGTGCAACCCAAACTTATGCAATCTAAAGAGTGTGTCACTA
>Ga0315915_1004430_pt1 | contig 17756 bp, 7 predicted proteins | sample MpolbnodulesMG_FD_207738 | JGI IMG/M metagenome (GOLD analysis project Ga0315915, IMG submission 207738) | Medicago polymorpha root nodule microbial communities from Los Angeles, California, United States - branched nodules | ecosystem: Host-associated > Plants > Roots > Nodule | place: USA...
TAGTACTTTGATTATGGATCCTGCACACTTGAACAAATTGTTTAGCATATCCAATTGATTATTTTTAATACCTTGTTATTGTCAAAACTCAATAGGTGACTTGTGAAACACCCTTGTTCCAACAACCTTCTCTTAATTATGAGTTCCTCTCCACAAAATGTATCATGTTGGCCGCAACATCCAAAGGCAACGAGTTCAGGTTCCTTAAAAAGGAAGTTATTTATAAGAAATGTCTCATGTTTGGTATGAAATTGGGGTTCCTCAAATGTAAATTTATGAACATAATCATTAAGGAATATGAAGGTTAAGAAATAGACGAGAGTTATGTTTATGATTTATCTTAAAGGCCGGCAATTGAAAAGGCTTGAAAGAGACAAGCGAATTGTTTCTATAAAAAAGTATGAATCCTCAGGGACTTGTGATTATCAAGATACATTTTTCTCCTAGGTAGATTTTGTTTTGATTTTTTAGATTTGATGTTTGATTTTTGTTTTCAACATATGCCATTGATAAAAATGTTTTGGAATCATTGGAGTTCATCATTATAATAATGAACAATTTCAAATCGTAATATTTTTCAACGCCATGAGAAATCATTGCCTAATGATGTTGTAACTCTTTGAAATATTATTTGTCCCCTTGCAAGGAACAATGGTTATGACTTACCAACATAGCTCTGTATTTTCATGGTTTCTATGTTGGTAAGACTCATTAAGTCATATTACACATTTCATCCCAAAAATCTTTAGGCTATTCTCATTCTTCAAGACCTTTTCCTAGCATTATATTTCCAAAAACCTTTTTGTCTTTCAACAAAAATGTTGCCTTGATTTTGCTTAAAATCAATGAGGCTAGATCACAGTTTCAAATTCTCACAATAAAATAAAAGGATTAGGAAAAATTCATCATCAGACTACTTTCCAAGATCCTAATACAAGGGAGAGACTACCCGCTCATCATAGTGGTGAGTTTCATAATAAAATAAAGAACAAGAAATAAAATAAAGAAGCTTTTATTAATGCTAGGCCTATTCATTGCCTGGGCATTACAAATTCATGCACTACTCATACATTAGAAGTTTTAGGAATGACATTTACACATGATCTTCCAAGTGCCTCACAAGAAAAACAACAAAATTAAACTCTTAAGGTTGTTACGATCATAACCCCTAATTATGGGTGGTTGTGGCAACCACTATTTTATAAGGCTTTGATCATTTGTCTTTCTTGGTTGATTGATGACGGTTTTAAAACTTATGACCACAAATTTGAAGTGTTAGCAACTTGATTTTCCACTAACTTCGTGTTGAATAAAGTCTTCATTCCCATGAGAATTTACTTGGTCAACAAGACTTCAACATTTGTAGTAATTCCACCATATTTGCACAATTTCTTCATATTACTTTTAAACCATCCTAATTATTCAAAAGATCTAAGTGACTATTGGGTCATACATGTGAGGCCTTACATTTTCAAACAACGAGGTATGACATTTTAAATCAAATAACAATTGATTCAATCTAAAAAAGGAAATAAAGAAATGGTCAAACTCACAAATTTGACTTGTGAGGTTCAATATGCTGATCCAAAGGTAGGGTATTTAATAAAAAAATTATTTTAGGTTAGTTCAATTTTATATTATTTATGGTGTTATTAAATATCGAGTCTAAGGGTGTGTATCTAGAAAAGTAGGGAGTGTAACTAGAAAAATAAAAACTTCCCATGCTCTAGGGTGCATTGAAAAAAAGAAAAAAAGGTGGGATAAATTGTTGCATTTATGATTTAATATTGTATGTGGGATTCAAGGGTGTTACAGAAGGAAGAGACTACTCACTATAGTGATGAGTTTCATGATAAAATAAATAACAAGAAATAAAAATAAAGAAGCTTTTATTAAAACTAAGAACAAAATGCAAGAGTATATGGATACTATGGTGAGGAATAGTGTGAAACCAAGGCAATGCTAAGCCTATTTTTAGCCTAGGCATGATGAATTCGTGCACTACTCATACATTACAAATTTTACGAATGACATTACACATGATCATCCAAGTGCCTCAAAAGAAAAACCACAAAATTAAACTCTTAAGGTTGTTACGATCGTAACCCCTAATTACGGGTGGTTGTGGCAACCACTATTTTAAAGGCTTTGATAATTTGTTTTCGTTGGTTGATTGATGACGGTTTTAAAACTTATGACCACAAATTTGAAGTGTTGGCAACTTGATTTCCCACTAACTTCGTGTTGAATAAAGTCTTCATTGCCATGAGAATTTATTTGGTCAACAAGACTTCAACATTTGTAGTAATTCCACCATATTTGCACAATTTCTTCATATTCCTCTTAAACTATCCTAATGATTTAAAAGATCTACCTGAATGTTGGGTCATACATGTGAGGCCTCTCATTTCCAAACATTGAGGTATGACATTTTAGATTAAATAACAGTTGAATCAATTTAAAAAAGGAAAAAGGAAAAAAGAAATGGTCAAATTCACAAGTTTGACTTGCCAGGTCCAATATGCTGACCCAAAGATAGGGTATTTAATAAAATTTTCATTTTGGGTTAGTTCAATTTTTATTTATTTATGTGTAAATTACATTCCTCTCCCTTGAAAGATGCTTGAATTACATTCCCCTTCCCTCTTATATTAAAATATGCACTCCCCTCCCCTCTTATGCAAAACATATTAGAAAATGTTTCATTCCTCACCCCTGAAAGAGCTAGAATTACATTCAACACCACTCGTATGTTAAAATCTACAATTTTCTCCCTTAATAATCTTTTTTTTTATTTCTAGTAATTTATAATAAAAAAAAACGAACACACTCCGAAGAAAAATAGTTTAAACCCTATTTTTCTCTATGTTTTATTCAAATTCATATTTTTCTTTATTTTATATTCACAATTTCATTAATATCTAGTTTTAAACCCTATTATAAATTATATAATATAAAACAACACAAAATAAAATTAAAATGAGTGAAAATTACTAAAGTCGATAAAATATGATTATTTAAAAATGAATTTTATATTTTAAGTTATAAAATTAATTAGAAAGTATTTAAATTTAATCATCATTGGCATTTAAATTATAAATAAATGATTTTTTTTAAATGATGTTTTAAAATTAGCAAGATATCATAAAAATATTTATTTATGTTAAAATAGATTAAATTATAACGCATATTTAATTACTAAGGGAGGAGTAGTAATTCAAGCATCTCATGAGAGATGAGAGTATAAGTTTTACTTTTTAATGGAGGAGAGTGTATATTTTAACTTAAAGTTGGAGAGTGTAGTTCAAACTTCTTAAATATGTAGCATAAGTGGTGTAAATATGGAGTTTGAGGGTGTGTATCTAGAAATGTAGGGAGCGTAACTAGAAAAATTAAAACTTCCAATGCTCTAGGGTGCAGTGAAAAAGAAAAAGAAGGTGACAGTACTCCAGAGTTTCAATTTCCAGAATCAAATTGGTTATTTGATTCATTCATGTCTTTCTCTCACTCCCAAATTGGGTATTTGATTCCACTGAATCACAATTCCGAAGAACAAGAAAAAGCTTCAACTCCAAAATTAGCTATAACAGATGGCACAAATATCATTGGACGGAACAACCTTACCGTCAATGACAAGAGGCTTAGCCGCAAACATCTCACCATAACCGCTTCAATCGATGGCACTGCAAATTTGCTTGTGGTATTATTTTAGTTCTACATTTTTTTAACAATATATGTTAGTGTAATTTGTATTATAATGCTACCGCCATTTCTGATCGAAAGCGTATCTGGTGTCTAACACATGTTAATGTCGGGCATCACACTAACATATTTGATTATATTCAATTAACTTTTTTTCTTCATATTTTTGGCATTGTCCGTGTCAATGTCGGAGCTGGTGTTCCTCTTGTGTCTGTGTCTCATGCTGTGACTTTACATTTTCAAAGTGTGGGACCCACATGGATTTCATCCGATAGTGGATTTTAGAGTGTTAAAAAGGGAGTGTTGGGACTATAATGATATTAAATTAGTAATGGTTATAATGCATTTGAATTGAAAATAAGTCAATAATAATGTTAGTGATATATTTGATAATGGGTAAACAACCATTTGGATCCTTGGATGTGTGAAGTGTTGTTACTATAGTCTCTTCTCTTATTTGAATGAAAAATGTTAGTATGGTAATTGTTATGTTAGTATTTTTCTCCCTTGCCAGAATTCGAACCCTGGACCTTTAAGTTCGTAACTCCTTTAATCCCTTAGCTCAACCAAGTGAGCTACACATCCCCCTGTTGTTACTATAGTCTCTAAATGTATTGAAATTGCAAACACATTCATAAGTGTCTGTTTTATTAGTTATTTTGGTCATCAAATTCGTTTTTAAATAGTCAATTTTGTCCTCAATGTGTTTTTTGTTTGTCAATTAAGTCCATAATATTATTAACAAAAGAGGCACTAACGTTGTGTTTGCAATTTCGATACATTTAAGGATTATAGTGGCAGTGTCTCACGCATTCAGAGACTAAAATGATTGTTTGCTCATTTGATAATAGATCCAAATAGAAGGATGGGCGTGATTACCGTTTTGCAATTTTAGGGATTATATTGAAATATTAATAATGTGATGGACTAAGTTGATACAAGTCTACAATTTTGGTGAACAGATTGGGTATTTAGTCAACATTTGGATAAATAGCTTAGTTATGCGCTTCAACATGTATCATATAACTCTTAATTATGTTTTGGATAGAACACTATGGTGTCGTTTGATTCATGTAGCCGACCACACTTAGTGGGATAAGGCTTCGTTGTTATTGGTGTTAAGTTATAAGCCAAAAGCTGCTTTCATAAGATATCCTGGAAAACTCATGAAAATAAGCTGTAAACAGCTTATGGGCATATCATAAGCTGTTTCGATAAGCTTTTCCAACCACTTTCATAAGTGTTTATACCAGCAGATAAACTCAAATTAATCAATTCAAACAGACTCTTGCTCAGTTTTCAACTCCCGTAACTCAACCACCAAGTTAACATTATGTCACCTGATGTTTTCCTTTTAATTAGTGATTTTTGCTTTGTGAATGTTAGGAAGGGACGAATCCAGTTGTTGTTAATTCGGGGAATAAGAGAAGGAAGCTTAACTCCAAAGAAACAGCTACCATTTCTGATGGAGATGTTATTGAGCTCATTCCTGGTCACCATCTTTTTAAATATCAAGTGTCGCAAAGATCTCCCCAGGTTGCAGACAATAAACATCATGTATGTGTATTTTGTTGTGTTGAATTTGTGTTATAACCGCTATTATTTGTAGACTTCAATTAATGATTTCATTGTTTTGTGTGAAATGTGCAGGAACGTGGAAAAAATGCAGCGACACAAAGGAATGATAAAATTGCTGTGACACAAAAGCATGGATCTTCTCGGTCATGTGAAGAGCCTATTCGTGATTTCCGTGTTGCTGATGATCAAATACCTTGCACCTTCCGACTTTTACGTGTGCAAGGGTTACCACCTTGGGCAAATACTTCATGTGTTTCAATTAGTGATGTTATACAGGTAGTAAATGATTAGTTATATTAATTATATGAGAAATGCTCTTTCAAGTTTCAATTTATAAATGTAACACAATTTTCAGCACTTTCTCCACAATTGAGAGAAATTCATGTGGGTTCCGCCACTTTAGAATGAGTGTCTCTAAATATGAGATTATGAGACTCGCATAATTTAATGTGATCCACACGAATTGATCTCAATCATGGAGAGTGTTGGAAAGAGAGTCTGAAAGATGTGTTACTACTAGTATTCTTTGTAGTTATATTTGATATTATTGTACACTTTTTGCTGCGCTGTCTTGAATTGAATGTTTTAACTTTCAACCATCTGCTAAGAATAATCACACAGTGCTTCAATGGAAAGCTTGCATTGTTTCATGATTGGCTTGATAATTATTTTTCATAAAATACACAAGTTGAATTTCATGTTGGAAAACTTTGGAACTATGTGTTGACTTATTTCAATGGTTATTGTTGGTAGGGGGATATTCTAGTTGCTGTCCTTTCAAACTACATGGTAGACGTTGACTGGTTGATTCCTGGTGAGTCTTTGGTCGTTGTTCTCGTTTTTCGAAATTGACTCCTCTTCGCTTGTTCTGTTTTCTTCATTCCTGATTTTCCCTGCTTGCATTTTCACTTCAATTGTATTCTTGAACCTGCTCTGAGATGTTGCACTGTTTTATTTAAACTGTTTAGAAGTTTGTTGTTCTTCATTGTATTTTGAAATTGCTGGCTGCAGTTGAGTTGTTTGTTAATACTTCTCTCTGCCCTTCCTTCCCACACTCCTTACTAGTATATGATAAAATATAATCAAAAGCCCCAACTCTACTCCACATAGTTTGTATGGCAACAAGGATGTAACATTCCCCCTTAATTGCGGCCCGCCCCTAGTTGCCTAAATTGCGACCTTTGGTTAGCCTTCATTGCAGCCTCCAACACCTTCATTGTGTTGGCTTTGAGGGGGTGGATTTAGTCCCACATCAGATAGATAGGACTCTTGAGAAGAGTTTATAAAGAGGAGGCACTCCTCACCTTACAAGCCGGTTTTGTAAGGATGAGTTAGGCCCCAAATTCCAACATGGTATCAGAGTCTATCCTAGATCTATCGTTGGGCTTCCCGCATCGTCCACGCTTCAGGCCCATTGGGCCGGGCTGAAGCGTGAGGGGGTGTGTTGGAAATTCCGCCTTAATTGCGGTCCGCCCTTAGTTGCCTAAATTGCGACCTTTGGTTAGCCTTCATTGCAGCCTCCAACACCTTTATTGTGTTGGCTTTGAGGGGGTGGATTTAGTTCCTCAAGCTGGTTTTGTAAGGATGAGTTAGGCCCCAAATTCCAACATGGTATCAGAGCCTATCCTAGATCTATCGTTGGGCTTCCTGCATCGTCCACGCTTCAGGCCCATTGGGCCGGGCTGAAGCATGAGGGGGTGTGTTGGAAATTCTGCCTTAATTGTGGTCCGCTCCTAGTCGCCTAAATTGTGACCTTTGGTTAGCCTTTATTGCAGCCTCCATCACCTTCATTGTGTCGGCTTTGAGGGGGTGGATTTAGTCCCACATCGGATAGATAGGACTCTTGAGAAGAGTTTGTAAAGAGGAGGCACTCCTCACCTTACAAGCCGGTTTTGTAAGGATGAGTTAGGCCCCAAATTCCAACATAACACATGCCCTGTCTAATGATTTTTATTAAGAAATTATATTAGTGTACTTTGCATATTTACATAGACGAAAGGTCTAATAATCAATCTCTTCATGTGGTAGTGTTGTTGGCAGGTCTAGAATTGTAAATTTTTGGCGTATTTTGTGTACATTTTGATTGAAGTCCTTTTGTTTTTTCTTATCTCATTTTAGTGAATTTCTGTCTTCCATTATTTTCTTGGTGTAGCATGCCCAGCTCTTTCAAAAGTTCCCCATGTGCTTGTTCTTCACGGAGAGAGTGATGAGAGGGTGGCTTGCATTAAGGTTTGTCTCAGATCTGCTTTATTTGGCAACCTGCTTTGGCAGATTAAATATGTAAGGTTTGTTAAACAAATGTTAACTTCCTAATACTATGGTTGTTAGAGAAGCAAACCTAAAAATTGGATTCTGCACAAACCGCCACTGCCAATTTCATTCGGGACACACCACTCAAAGGCCATGTTTCTTGTATATCCTCGAGGAGTAAGAGTCATTATACATACAGCAAACTTAATTTATGTAGATTGGAACAATAAAAGCCAAGGTCTATGGATGCAAGATTTTCCATGGAAAGATCAAAATAGTCCGAGCAAGGGATCCAGATTTGAAAATGATTTGGTTGAATATCTCAGTGCATTGAAGGTATATATGTTGTTCTTTTATACTTCAAAAACTGAGTATATCATCTTAAGAAAAAAATGCTGCTACAACTGCATTGATGGGACAAAATTAATAAAAAATACAACAAACAAAAGCCTTTTCAAACATAGTGTGGTAAACTACTTGAACTAAGGATGTCATTATGTCCCAAATTGCTAAACAACTGGATCAATTTTTTTTTGAGCCTACACTGTTCAGAAAGTATCTGCCATATCATTTTTACTTTCTCTTCTGAAAAAGCTTTTCCTTTGATTAAATGAATTTATAGCATTTCTAATTATCAACAGAAGTTGACCTAAATCTTGTTGATGTCGGGTTTGTTAGTATGGTTTGTATTATGGCTTTCCATATCATTTTTATCGTGACTTATTTGGTGGTTCAGTGGCCAGAGTTCTCTGTTAATCTTCCATCCCTTGGAAACTTCAGTATATGTCCATCATTTTTCAAGAAGTTCGATTATAGTGATGCAATGGTATTGTTTCCATTCACCGTTTTTAAATTCATACTCTTGTTAGTCATAGCCATAGGTTATTATTTATTAGTTATTATTTCTTTAGTATGATTTCTTACATTGTTGGAACATTGTACATCAGGATATATGATGCTTTTTGCATTATGTTCAGGTTAGATTAATTGCATCTGTACCTGGATATCATTCTGGTAATGGTTTGAAAAAGTGGGGACATATGAAGCTTCGTTCTGTGCTCCAAGAGTGTACATTTGATAAGGAGTTTAAGAAATCCCCCCTTGTTTATCAGGTACTGTCAGGCTGTAGGCTAAGTTATGTTTTTTTACAGTTCCAGTTAGTTCGCGATTAATCTTAATTCCTTACTTTTTTTTTTTTTGAGAGAAATCTTAATTCCTTACCTTATTCCTATGTTTGATGAAGAAATCAATGTCAAAGTATCATACTTTGCTTGCATTTTCTTCATTTTCATTGTCTTTTATGGTATTGCTTTCTGATCAAAATGCATCTTTTTGTGATAGATTTTAGATAACTGCGGTATTAATGTTTAGTTTTGATGACATCACTTAGCCCATATCTATTGCAGTTCTCCTCCCTTGGCTCTTTAGATGAAAAATGGATGGTTGAACTGGCATCATCTATGTCAGCAGGTCTCTCTGAAGATAAAGTACCCCTTGGTATGGGGGAGCCTCAAATAATATGGCCTACTGTAGAAGATGTTAGATGCTCTATTGAGGTAAGTATATTGGTCTTGATGATGCTTTTTTATATTCTGAAAGAAGAAAACTACTTCTGGTTTGCATTTCATGGTCATTTTAAAGGTTATGTTTCCCACTTTACGGCTTGTGTATAGTGTTCGGTGAGCAAGAGCGGCTGTATTAGCAAAAATAAGAAAGAGTCCCCACGTCATTGTGAACAAGTATTGGTAAAAGAAATTAGTTCTTGAGTGTCATTTATTTTGAAACATTATATTTAGGAACTCACACAAAATCAATGGTAATTCAGGACACCTTAATTAGAAGGAGGATAGATTTTATGTTCCTACAGAAAACTAATTGGTTAGGAGAACAGAATCAAACGTGTCAGGATTTATGCTATGGTATACAGTAAAAAACCATTTATAAATAGAGTAGACACTATTGCAGGTAAGCATTGTAAAAAAAAAAGTGGGTGTCAAAAGTTTAGGTGATAGGGTCATAGATCTAAAGTTTGAAGCTGGGCATAAAACCATGAACATGATTAGTGCATATGTGCTAAGCAGAAGTTTTAGGAGGATTTTAAAGCTTTTAGTTCATTAAACGAAATACTTTGTAAAAAAATAATTTTCTGGGAGATTTTTTAGGTAGGACATCTAAAAGGAATTGGGTTGTCCGTATTGGGATGTTAAGACAAAGGTTAAAATTGTCTTGGATTTTTGCTGCAACTTTTGATTTTACTATAACTGATAAGTACTTGGGTATTATAGGGTGCCCAAGTATCACTTCGAGTAGTATGGGATGTTCGATGGAGTATTCAAGTGGCTTGATTCTTCCCTCTTGATAGCTAGCTTGCAGGGAGGGTTTCCCAAGTGCTAGGATACTTATCAATTGGTCTCAGAGCTTGGTTGGTGGTTTTTCAGAGAGGGATACCTATGAAGGGGTTGACCGGAAAGGCCGAGTTAATTGCTGTCGAGTGCAGCCGCTTGGATGTTGACTCTCAGGGGTAGTGTTATGATAGAGACTTGAGTATTACGATTTACAAGGTGGTGTGGTGGGATAACAACATGTAACCAAAGATTAAGCTTAAAAGAGTGTGATATGAAATTTTATCTTTGTATAAAAAATGAAAAATTGTGATAAATATAAAGTGGCACACACTATGAAGGTGCCGTGCGAAGCTAAGTAAGAACACTAACACTACAAAAGTTGAATGAGGCATCTATAAACTTTATAAAAACAGGTAAAGAAAAAGAGGCTTGAACACTAGGTGAGAATATGCATAAAGAATGATGAGGGAAAATATTGATCACCAAACAATATCAAGGAAAGACGGAAGTGTTATTTCGTAAACTCTTTAGAGAGGAGGACCAGACCTAGTCCTACTTGGGTGTTTGTGTTGTTACCCATCTCTTGTTTTGTCCTCTTGTACTGTCCAGTACCTTACATTTTTGCAAATTAAACAGGCCTTGCATCATATTCAATTGACACTTATGCTGCACACCACTTTTAAAGTGGACCACTGATGCATCCATAATTTGAATCATTGGATTCATTGTACGTCATAGATAATTTCCCATGCAAGTCAAAATTAAGGCTGTAACAGTTGATCATTTTAAAAGTGCTGTACTACTGTGCATAAGTGTGCGGATCAAGGCTGCACTGGTAATATATTGAAGTTCTAGGTCTTACCTGCTTATTTTTCAAATAGACCTGGACCAATTTATCAGTCTGTATGTAGGTAGATCAAAATGTTGGAACTTGTAATAATAAGTTTGGTGTTCTAAACGAAGAAATATAGAATAAACAACTCAATATATTATTATTAGAAGTTATGTTACAGTATAGGAAATTGGCAACTTTATTTTAATGATTATAATATGAAAAAAAATATGTATGTATGTATGTGTGTGTAGGGTGGATAGAGTAATACCCACACTCTTTGCTATCCTCGCGGAAAATACCCAGAGCCACTTGACTATGCCCGTATTAGATCATATTAGGTAATATTCTTATGGTACCCGTTGCATTTAGGTCCAATGTTCATTCCTTTTCTACCTTTAGCTGTGGGTTTTGGTGATAACTTGATAGATAATAGAAATGCTTAATGGCTTGTACAATTATCTCAAATTTATTTTTATTTCCCCATCTTTTATTTCATAGTTTTATTTTTAAGCGCAACTTTCCAGACGTCTTTGTCATTATTCTGTAGGGCTATGCTGCTGGAAGTGCAATCCCAAGTCCCATGAAGAATGTAGAGAAAGCATTTTTGAAAAAGTATTGGGCAAAATGGAAAGCAAACCATACTGGTCGCACGTAAGTGTATTTTATCATTCAGTTGAAGTTATAATAGCACATGTCGAAGGAGGATTTACAGGCAAGACTAGTGGTTCCCTACTTCACTTGAGATAAACCTGCGCTGTCAAGTAGAGATTATAGCACTACAACATAGCTGGTTTTGATGAATCGCTATGAAAACCACAACACTATCCTAGTTTCACCATTAGGGCAATAACAACCGCTATTCCAGTTTCTGCTACCTAATGTAGCAGCAAGCCAGTAATAGCTGTAAAAAGAGAATTTTAGGGTGGTATAAAATAATAAAACTTAAGAATCTGATTGTATGCCAAATGGGACCTATTTTTCAAATGGAAAAACAGAAGAGTCGTTGAGTATTACTTCTATGTTCACCGTAATACGGAAACCTTTCAATATGTAAGCTATGCTCTGCTTCCATTCCCTTTTTTATTTGTATTCAACTGATATGCGGCTTCCGCTATTTGCCCACAATGGTATCTGCTATTTCACATAGCAGATTTTTGGCGTTCTGGTTTTTTCCGCGATCTGCTATTGCTAACAGAGATAAACCTACATGGTGGACTTACAGGGCTAAGTTTCAACTACTTTCCAGTTCCCACCCATTGATTATGGTGTATATTAATTACATCTCTCTCTCACACAGTCCTCACACCTATACCTCATTCCCCACCATTACTGTGGTGAAGCAGCTAGTTAGGATACACTCTCTCTCTCTTAGTCACTATCAGATGCATCACAGCTTCGGTATCCATTTGATTATGAATTGGAGGAGAGTTTTCTGAAATGAAGATTGAGTTTTCTAGACCTACTTGGAAACTGAATATATCTTTGATTTCTTGGAAGTTTATGAAAAATTGTGTCTCACCAACTACACCTATTTCTTTTTTGCTATTTCAGCCGTGCAATGCCACATATAAAGACTTTTGCTCGTTACAATAATCAGAATCTCGCGTAAGAGCTTTATCAGACTTATTCTCTACTATTCGAATATTTTTTGTCATTTAGTGCACTGCTAAGCTATGCCATATATAGTTAACTATGAAACACCATGTTCCAAATAGTTGGTTCTGTTTAACTTCTTCAAATCTGAGCAAAGCTGCCTGGGGAGCTCTTCAGAAGAATAATAGTCAGTTGATGATTCGTTCATACGAGGTATGTTGTTTTTTTGTCAGACTGTTGCTGTTACTTATTGGCAATTCAGATCCAAGAAAATTCGGCTGCATTGTTTTAAAAGCTTGCATAATGCCACTGACACATACAAGATTCTGAAACTGTATAAAAGAGTGATTTCTCTAATTATTGTTTCTTATGCTTGGAGGATTAGTCAAATACATTTTACCCAGTTTTCTAGAGGATGCACTAAAATTTTTTATGCATATTTCCTTACAGCTGGGAGTTCTCTTTCTACCGTCATTATTGAAACCCGGATGTGGATTTTCTTGTACCAGTAATGTTAAACAATCGAAGGTAGCATACACCTATCACTCTTTCATGATTTTGATGCGATTAATCATAAACTGGTTAGAGAAAAAAGATCTTCTGATCATGGAAATGGGAAAGGAAAAACTGACAACTGTGCTAACAAACAAATAATTACAGGATAATTCCCCAGCACAGGAAACATCTAAAGTGAAGAAAACAAAACTAGTGACCCTGACTGCGCCGACAAGGGATACTACACATTCATCATCTGAAGTTATCATCCAGTTGCCCGTGCCTTATGAGCTCCCTCCATTGCCATACTCTTCCCAAGGTTGTGCCCTGTTACTCTACTGTTCTAAATGGGCTGACCCATGTTGTGTTTTCTAATTATAATTTCCCTCTGCAGATGTGCCCTGGTCTTGGGACCGGCGATATTTTAAGAAAGATGATTATGGTCAAGTTTGGCCTCGGATGTAAACATTTCAAGATTGACGGCATTGTTAGTGTACATATGAGTTGGTCCCTTCTCCCCTATCTAATTCAAATGTGGAAAACTTGAAGAACATGACACAATTGGTTATGCAACCTATAGATCCCTTATGCAATTATGCGTCTTACATTGGACTGAGGTATTTCATTCTTCATTTCACTTCTTTTTTTGTCAAAAATCAAGTTGAACTATTTTTTGTCAATTATGCGTCTATTTTTGAACTGTTGGTGAGGACGCGGAGAATTATGGTGACTTGCATGCTATCTGAATTAATGTCACTTTTCAGGGTACCGAGTCTCAACGGAAGCAATGCTCCTTTGTTTCTCTTTGCTTTAGAGATCCATTCCTTTTACCGGATGTGTATGTTTAAAGTGAGTGATCACTCTGTCAATGCTTTCGCACTGTGTATTAATCTCACTGCATATTTGGAATCATTGTGAGTTTGATGAAATCAGTGATACCGTGATTTTGTTGGAGAATGGATATGGTATTAGTAGTCTTGTGCTTCCTAACTTTGGAATTTGTCTGTGTTGAAGCTACTAAGAACGCTTTTTCCCTTTGCTAAACGCTTCAAACTGGTCACAAAACCCGATTTTCACAAATGTATGATTCAATTTGAAACTCTCCAATATGAAAATGACAATAGCATTGCCTTTTTTTTTATACTACAATGATTTAAGACGTTCAGTGGCTTTCACAATCGAGCATTGCTGCCAGCATTGATAAATCTTGGAAAAAGATATGGTTGTGATATTTTATTAATAAAATATTAATAAAAGTATCCTTTAATTAAAATTAGTTTAAACAAGTGACAAATATGTTTTTCCCCTAAGAGAATAAGGTGTAAGGTCCTAACTTGCGCCTTCATGATTTTAGATGGATGTAAATTTTCTGCCCATATGTATATTATTTATTTTAATAAGCTATGATATTGTTTATGTCATTTAATGTATATGTTATTTAAATTATTTATTGTTTTAAAATTTCTGAATATCTATCTTTTATTTTGATTTACAATGATGGTTAATATCGTTTTGTCTATCCGTTTTTCTGTTGTATTTATTTGTATATAGAAAGAAAATAACATATTTGATACATAAGATTAAAATGATGTCTTTTAGGGTCAAATTTTGTTTCTATTGTTAGACTGTTCTTCCTATTGTTGTGGATTGTTTATATTTTAATGTGATTTAACTAATTTTTTAATTGATAATTTAAACAATGTTATAAAAATGATAAAATAAATATAAGAGGGTAAAAGTGGAATGAAAAATCCAATCCAAAATGATGTACTCTATATATTGTTGTTATAGATGCTGGCGTTCAGAAAGACACTCTGTATATGTTTGTTCGCTTTTCTTACTACGATAACACCTGCAAATTATGAGCAAATTTTTTTGTTTTCTTTATGAAATTTTGATTTAGATTAGTAATAAACTATGTTTATCTTTTACCAATAATATAACAAATATAATCAAAATTCTTCTATTTTTTTTAATAACAACAAATATATCATTCAAAAGCAAATTTGTTTAAGGGTATAATTAAAATAATGTAAAATTAAATATATTTTTTGTCCTTATAAATATGTCAACTTTTCGTTTTAGTCCCTCTAAAAAATTTCATCAACTTTTAGTCCCTAAAATTTTTTCCATCTTCACTTTTGATCCCTCTTTTAAAGTAAACTCATATGTAGACTTCATATTTTTGAATAAAATTTTGCAGAAAAATTCATAACATTATAAGAATCTCTCCAAAAAAAATTAGAATTTTTTAACAAAACTTGAATTTAATATGAATATTTATATGTTTGACGGTTGAAAATTCATATTTAATTTATGTTTTGTTAAAAAATTCTAATTTTTTTTGGGAATTTTTTTACAATATTCTATACATTTCTGCACAATGTCATTAAAAAAATACAAAAATTAACTTAAAAATACGGACAAAAAATAGTGATTGAAAATTTTATAGGGACTAAAAGTTGAAGGAAAATTTTAGAGGGACTAAACGAAAAGTTTGTATATTTATAGGGACCGAAAACATATTTAACCCTTTCTTTTATAACTTGTTATAGATTATTTTTTTTGAACATCAAATTTTATTTAAAACTCAGATCCCTACTCAAGACGAATAGAGACCGATCATTCAGAGAATACAAGCTAAAGACGCCGTATATAGGCGGAACACCCGAAAATAAACACCATAAAAGGCACCCCAACACACAATACCTAGCCAAACCCTACATGACAACACTCACCAAAATAAACATCACCACCTAAAAAAAGACTCCTTCGCGAAGCGACCACTGAAAAACAATATCCATAACCACTCTTCGCCACTACTCATCCCTAAATAACACCCCTCTAAATGAAACACTCCCTCCTCATCACCTAAGTTGAGCCACTATTATAAAGATCAATCAACTTCCACCACCACACAACATTCGGTCCACCGAATGAACACAAAAAAAGCCAAAAATCAAACTTGAACAAAAGAACTGACTCCCAATCTCGAATCAAAAGCGATCGGCCCACCAAAGAATCACCGTAGCCAGCCAAACAACAATGCAGCTAGTTGCCAACTTTTGATCTCGAAGCAAAAGCAACCAGGCCGCCAGAATCCAACACACAATATGAAAGACAAACGACAAGATTTGCGGTGGTGCTAGAATCAAAGGGGAAAAAAGCTCAGTTTGAAGGACACGCACCCTCAAAACACCCTAAGCAACTTAGTACCCCAAAACTCAAACAAGAGGTAGCGACAACAAATATGGACCTGAATAACAGAGGCGGCTCCAAAAGGAATCACCCACAACAAGCACCACCAAAAACACCCACCTCTTCACCTAATCAATATCAACCACCCCTAAAATCGAATCACCACCACCACAAAACACCACCACCATATGCTACAAACAACATAAGTTATTTTTCTTAAAACTAAGTCAACATATGTTGACTTATTAAATTTTTCATTAATAAAATAATTAAATTTTCTATACATAGATAAATGGGATACTAACTTTCGATATAACAATTTTTCATTCAATTTTTCTATTAATTTAACTATTTTTATTAAATAATTCTTTTATTATTTAACTAATTAAAAATAAAACAAAAGATAAATGAAGGTTGACTCTAACCAAATGGATTTTGACTTTTGCTATATGACAGGTTAAAATTTGAATCTCAACATATGACTGACTACTCATTGTAGAAATAGAACCTATAAAAAAGAAGAAAAAACTATAAAGAAAAAGAATGAGAGATCGAGAAAAATGGAGACACGGACAATGCATTTTAATCGTAATCATAATAGTTAAATTAATTAAATTAAACTTTCAAATCCATGAAAACGAAAGGTAACGTGGGATGTATGAATTAATCAACGTGAATTAATCTATCTTTGACGAAAAGTATACACAAATGTCTAATAGCAAACTACTTTCCACAATCAACAACAACATTGATCAAAAGAACTTATAATAAAGTACGGAGAGAGTAATTCTTTTTTGAGTAAAGTTTTTTTTTTTTTTTAAAATTTGGTATTTGATCCAAGAATTGACTAATCTGAGGGGACTAATGAGACTTTTGGAGGAGCAAACTCTAAGATCTCAAGCCAACCACTAGGCCAACCCCAAATGAGTTTTTTCTGGGTAAAGTTATAGTGTAGTTAATGTGTCTAATTTGAGTGTTAATTTTATTAAATTGTTATTTGTTTGTGTGTGTATTTAAATTAATTTTTATATTTTATGCAAGTTAGTAGTATTAATTAGAATATGTTTAGGAAAAAATAATAAATTTATAGTTGTTGATTGTGGAAAGTTTTTATTTTATTTTTAAAGGGATTGTTGAAAGTATTTGTTTTACAGATAAATATGCTACAAACAATTATTTTAATTATTATATTTTTTTTAATAAATTAATTATTATATTTTGTTATTGTACAATTATTTTAGACATGCATTCTATTATAAATTATCATGTCAATTAATGAAATGACAACTCATATGTTTCACTAACAACATGTAATTAAAGCATGTGTAATATAATCGTACACTAACATAATAATATACTGATTAAATTCTTGAAGTAATTGTTAAATGTAAAATGGCAAGAAAATTTAAATTATTTATTCATTTAAAATAACAAAATTTAAGGGGGAAATAACAAAAATAACCACACGAGATATCAACTTTTTCCATTACAAACTTTTGACTTTGTTTTACTTTATTTTACTACTTTAAAATACTTATTTATAAATTTTTCTGTCTTTATCCTATTAAATTCTAATTATCCCATTTTAATTTTTCATTAAATTTTTCTGTCTTTGGCCCCGTTTGGTTTGAGCTTATTTTGAGCTTATAAAAAATAGCTTATGTAAATAAATAAGCTTTTATTTTAATTTTTAAGCTCTCACTAACGAAAATCGTATCTTCATAAACTGTTTTTTCATAAACTACCTTAAAAACTTATAA
>Ga0315915_1004432_pt1 | contig 17744 bp, 8 predicted proteins | sample MpolbnodulesMG_FD_207738 | JGI IMG/M metagenome (GOLD analysis project Ga0315915, IMG submission 207738) | Medicago polymorpha root nodule microbial communities from Los Angeles, California, United States - branched nodules | ecosystem: Host-associated > Plants > Roots > Nodule | place: USA...
AATATTTGTTCCTAAAATAAAATAACTTGCAATTGAAGTAAAATAGTTCTAGAAGGAAATAAAAACATATTAAATCTAAATAAAATAAACTTAAATATTAAATAAAAGACACTAATTAATGACTCATTATTGACTCATCACTCGTACTCTTTGCGCGAGAGACCAACATTGAGATCTTTATCCTTTTCAGGTATTATTACTACTAATGTTACTTCACATTTCATTGACTCATTGCTGAGTTTGAAGGGCTTAACTGCACTTCATTTGTGGATATTTAATTAATATTGTTCTTTGTCCATTTTTCCAATTATACCTGATGGTTATCCCTCTATTCCTCATTAACATAAAGTTCCATGGAAATTTGGCATCTTTCTCCTTATGCCTACATATTATGTTTCTTATCCTTTTTCTGATATTGTTTCAATATCTATTATTTCTATTTTTGTTACAAGACATTTGAAGGGATGAAGAAGATTGAAGATGGTAATGCAACTTTGGTGTGATTTGGCACTCTTAAGTTTTTTTGAAGCCTTTTTCTTTTGGTTGCTATTTATATTTTTATGCTTTAAACCCCTTGCACTCCTTGTTATTTATGTCCCCTATAACTTATAAAGGAGTTTCCTCTTTTAGTTGTTTTTACAAAATATTCTACATGATGATAATAACATATTTTTTGTTGCATTAAATTACCACCTCATACCAACCTATGGTTCTTTTGAGCAATATTTGGATTCTGGATGCAGTTTTGTCAAATTGAAGCACTATAGCATAGTGGAATTTGAACAAACCTCGATTGTTCTACGATACACTATTTAGTAAAAAAGTATTGTCTAATAGCGATTACAGCGGTATAGGAGCGCTGTGGAATTTTATGAGATCACTTTGATTTTGCAACTTGTGATTGACAAAATTTCTTTAAAAAAAGTTAGTGGACAAGAATTTGATAATCAAATCTTGTATACGGTGAAACTTGGTTGAGAGGGGAGAATCATGACATTTTATGTGTTACTTGATTTTCTCTTTTTATATGCATAATCATGTTATAGATATGAAGTAGCACTTTCGTTTAGTGGTGACTAATCCCTGTCAAAGTTGTGGGAAAAACTTAAAATATTTTTGTTTCAAGCATAATTTATTCTATGATTTACAAGTGAGATAATTGTTCTAACATGTATAGGTTTATTTCTAACATTGAATCAATAAGTCTCGCCGTCGAATTAAACAAGATATGATAAGAATTATTGATTCAATAGTAAAAAATAAACTTATTTATGGTACAAAACTATTTACTAATATTCTTTATATTGATTTTCTACTTGTACTTCATACAAAACTATTTAACTTTCTTTTTTTAGCAAAGGCAAATTAATTCATTTCATTAAAAATTAATGGATACAAAGTACGCGTTACATGATGAAAGATATGGGGGCTAGGGTGAGATAGTGATGCTCTAGCAATACTATGAGTAAATCTATTTGATTGCCTCCTAACATATGACACTACAAAGTCAGGTCGATTAAGTAGTAAACTTCTACATTGAGTTACAAGATCACTGAACTCGTTGATGGAAGTATTGGTGGTGGCGAGAGCATCAGATAAGATTTTTGAATCAGTCTCAAACATGACGTCACACATTCCATGTGAGATAGCCACTTTGATAGCGATTATAGCGGTGTAGGAGCACCATAGCACTGTGAAATTTTATGAAATCACTTTGTTTTTGCAACTTGTGAGTGACAAAATTGCTTTCAAAAAAGTTGGTGGACAAGAATTTGATAATTGAATCTTGTATATGGTAAAACTTGGTTGAGACGGGAGAATTGCGGCATTTTATTTGTAACTTGATTTTTCTTTTACATACATAATTATGTTATTGATATGAAGTATCACTTTTGTCGGTGGTGATTAATATATCTCAATCAAATTTTTGCGTGAAACTTAAAACATTTTTGTTTGATCTTTACGAAGCACAATGATATTAAAGTAATTGAAAGTATTAGAAGACAGGTGATAAATGGAAGACAGATAATAAATATAGTAAAATGATATTTTATTCTTATTATATTATTTTGTACTAGAAATTGATAAAAGTATTCATATTTTAAAATATTAAAAAAATTTGCAAATTTCACAAAGTGATTGAGCTCAAATGGTTAATGAGTTTCAATTTTTAGTTGAAACAATTTTGGACCATATTATTCTTATATCACGGTTGAACTTTGAATTACTAGAAAACCAGAGGGTTAACACCAAAAAAAAATGCAAGATTATAATATTCATGCACTAATTTTCACTCATTTGTAACAAATTTCTCCAAGTCAAAGCGAATTTTTTGTGACGACAATGTGGAGTCTTTGGAAAAGCTGTAATTTGAAACTTTGGCAACAACAGAATGAACAAAGTTCCCAAATTGTTCAGCGCGCAACTCATTTATTGGATGACTGGAGAGTGGCTCAAGTTATCAGGTCCTGAAGTGAAGAAAGAACAGCTACAGCAAGGCAAGCACCTATAAGTCATGAAGGGGAGACATGGAAAAAGCCGACAGCGGGCAGGTATAAATGTAATATTGATGCATCATTGTCGCTTAACATGGTAGGATTGGGAATGTGCATTAGGAATGATGCTGGTGAATTTGTGCGGGCCAAAACGGATTGGGTTGCTCCCTTGTGTGATGTTGATCTAAGGGAAACCGTTGGTTTACACACAGCTCTGCAATGGGTCTCAGACCTTCAATTCGACAACGTGGACTTCGCTCTGGATTCTGATGACACCTTGTCATCATGTAATTTTTTTATGTAATTTCATCACATTTTGAGTTCACAAAGCAACTTAAGCAGCAAGAAAAGGATCAAAAACTGAAGAAATTGAAGAAGATGAAATCGTGACACGGTTGCTGAAAAATGTGTCACAATTTGAAGCCTTGAAAACATGCATTCGGCATTGAGCAAAACGTGTCATGATGGCTATTTCGTGACACGATTTCAAGAACCCTAATTTGGGAAGTTTGTTACACAAGGAAAAAACGTGACACGGTTTACTTAAATCGTGACACGATTAGATGAATTTTTGTGCCTATTTATTCTGAAGCTTATTCTAAACACAAGGGTTACTATTTGGAGAGAGCAAAGTGCGATTTTGAGACCAGAAGACTGCTAGGAGGATGATTTCTTTAACCTTTTACTGGTTCATGTATGTTTTAATTCCTATATTGATTATGCTATTTGTAAACTCGATTATGAGTAGCTAAATCTCTTAGAGATTAGGTCTGAGATGATTCTGTGTAACCCTAATTGAAACATGTTGTTGTGAAACTCTATCTATTGTGAATGACAATCTAGTTTTTATTCAATTCAATTGTTCTTAATGCTTTTTATATCCTGATCAAATATAAACATGATTTCGTGAGAATGAATGACTACTAACCATAGCTTTAAACATAGACCTAATTATTCAAATAAACATGGTTAGTCTAGGAATGGATAATCGTTTATTTGTGATATTAAGTTAACGTTCTTAAAACCTTCAAAGAATATTAGATCACCTAAGGAATTAGGGGTTGTAAACTGAGAAGAGGGTCCTAAGTCAAGGGATTGATTAGGGATAGGTGCGGTATACCAATTAGGGGAACCAGAGGATTCGAAAGACCTGATCTCATCTCTCTTCATATTTTCTAATCAAATCTTTACTTTCTGTTATTTAAATTTTATGCAATCAAATCTACTACATAGGGCAACAAAATAACTTTTACACATCCTACTTAATAACGCTACTGTTTTATTGATATTATCATGGTCCCTGTGGAAGCGAACTTTTATTTTAGGCCTAATTGCACTTTTGTCCCCCTATGTTTCAAGAAGTTGCGATTTTGGCCCCCTAACTAATTAAAATACAAAACAGCCCCCTATGTATTGAATCTTTGGCAGTTTTGGCCCCTACACCAATTCAGACTCGGTCAACGCTGACGTGGCACTTCAAAGCAATGCACATGTGGCGGCTTTAAAGTGCCACGTCAGCGTTGACCGAGTCAAAATTGGTCTAGGGGGCCCAAACTGCCAAAGATCCAATACATAGGGGATTGTTTTGTATTTTAATTAGTTAGGGGGCCAAAATTGCAACTTCTTGAAACATAAGGGGCCAAAAGTGCAATTAAGCCTTTATTTTATTACTTTGATAGTTTTAGTACACTTGCTAAAAGTCTATCAGATTCTAAAGGGCTTGTTGATCATGTTAATTCTTATGAAGATGATAATGGTGAGTTTGGTTGTATAATTTCTGCTTATAGACAATTCTTACAAAATAGATTTCAGAACTCTCATGTCGAGTTCAATAGGAGACAAGTAAATGGGGTCACTCACAAGTTAGCTCAGGCAGCCCCATTAAATCCTAGCTCCCATATTATAGATGATGCTCCTTCATGTATTTGGCACATTTTAACTAATGAAATGCAATGAATTTCTTTTTTTAAAAAAATCAAATAAAAAATTTGCAAACTTAAAATGAGACAAATGATACATAGGGAGAAATAAACTATTATACAGTAATAACATTAAAATGTGCACATCTCAAATCTCAAATAAGAATCATAAAGTACATAAACACTCAGAGAGTTGTAAGTTAGATCAACATTCCATCTACCATGTTCAAGGAAAATAACATATTACACAACTATAAACCAGCTAATGTTAAACGAAATTGATGGCTAAAGTCTTTTATTTTACTAATCAAATCTACGTGTTTAATGCTATCATCATGCTTCCTAATCTTTGGGTGAAACAATGACCAAATCTCATTTTCCAAACTCTTTGTTGTATATTTAATAATATGCTTATCAACCACACCTTCATCATTTTCAATTGACAAAATGTAATTCTTCAAATAAACCTTATAGATTGGTATAATACCTTCCACCAAATGCTTGCATATGTTTTCCCTCAACATGTCATCACATATTATCCAATTACATTGCTTCTTGTACATTTCATCAAAAGCTAGACTAAAAGCATTTATTCTCTTAACCAAATCTTGACAAGTCATGGAAGATGAAACTACAAGAATATTTTGAAGATTTCCCCAACTATTCCTCAAATAAAGTGCTGCATAATACTCTTTATATTGTTCATGTGCTCTCAACCAAGAATCTCCCATCATATTTCCAACTAAAGTACCCTTTAAATTGTAGAAATGACAATGGTTATTCATCATAAAAAAATATGACAAATTGATATCTTCATAGGCTTTTGACCAATCATCCAAATTAACTGCAACTTCCTTAATTATGCTATATATTTGAGTAACAAAAATACCCTCATCAAATAGTTCATTTCTCCAACTAAGATATATTTCCAAAACCTTATTCAATTGTGGCTTATACTCATCACTAAGAAGCCTATTACAATAATCAGTGATAAAACTTACCAATTTAGGAACACTTCCATCTGAGGGAGGACATGTTGGTCTTTGCAACTTAACTTGTTCTGAAAGTTGCAAGAATATCTCACTAGCACCATTAACAATTCTTGTGATAAGATCCTTTGTCACAATTCTAATTTTTTCACAAGCTTCTCCTCTAAAAAGTTGATTAAATTTTAGTCTTAAATCATTCAAGACTTTAAACATTGACAACAAATTCAACAGCTTGAAAGGATCATTTTTCCTCTCGGTAACAACCTTTCCAAATTCGATAAATGAAAGTATTCCCGATTCAATAGCAATCTTGGCAAAACAACTCATAGATGCTTCTGAACCGATTTTCTTGAACACAATATTACATAGCTTGTACTCCACGTCTAGAAGTTTCTTAACAACCAACTCCAAATGGTTTCCCCATTTGTTTATCAAATTTTCCATTCCATGAGCATCTTCAATCTCAGTTATTGAACACTTCAGGTAGCTCAAATCCAAAGTCTTCAAACTTCGGTGAGCATTCGTTCCACGAATTTCAACATACGCAGTTTGACACTTTTCTAGCCTGTTATTAGCATTTAATCTCTCGGCGATGACCTGTAACTTCCGTGTTAAAGAACTTGAAAAATTCAAGTCTTGCTTCACAGCGTTGTTTTGTTGATAAACGTGTGATGTTAATGGAACCAAAGAAAGAGGCATAGAATTTTCCATTAGAAGTTTTTGAAAAGCAATCTCTAGTTTGTCAAAAGCAATACTGAGTACTCCTCCATCGACGCGTGCACCGTTCTCTATGGCTTGCAATTCTTGCAATATTCTCAAGGATTTGTTTACATTCAGCAGGTAAAACTCATCGGTACTAATTGTTGTTTTGTCTTGTAAAAACTCAAAAGCACTCTTCAACCAGCTAGTTGCTAACTTGCAATTATCAGTGAGAAGCTTCAATGATTCTTCAAGCTTCTTTGTGTTGGAGACATATGTGAGTAAATCAGAACTCGCGTCTATCGAAAGATAATGTTCCAATTGAGTAACACATTGAAAAACTTTGAGAACTGCTGAAACAGAACATAGAACACTGTCTATACCATGTTCAACATCAGAAAATGAAAGACTTTGCAATTGCATAGAGATGGATTTAAGTGAAGCTTGCATGGATAAACATCTTTGGTTAAGAAGCTGTAATCTTAAACAAGACTCATCTAAAGCAGAGGAAATAGCTATTGATGTCTCTAAGCTAGAAGTTAATAACTTTCTGGTAGCTTCAATGTTTTGTTTGCTTTCCATGTTAAAGATTGGAAAATTAAGTGTTTGTTAGTTTGGCTTTTGAGATTGTATTGAGAAATGATTAGATTTCAACATGATGTTTGGTGTAATGAAAAAGAAGATCTTTGTTGGTTTCTTGTTAATCTAACAATCCACTTTCTTTCACCAAACTCAACAAATGTAAGTAATAAAAGGAGTTAACTTCACTTGCAAAGAAACATCTTAGAAACCTCAACCAATAAGCAGTGGAACTTCCTTGAATTTGGGCACCGTATGTTCGACAAATTTCTTAGTTTAATTATTTAACTATTAATTTATTCATCATTTTGTCCTATCTTTCTTGTTTGATTTGAAGTCTAAGACATGCAAGTCTTGCTTCAATTACCTCAACAAATACTAACTATTTGCATCAAATTTTCTGATTGATGACAGGAACCTAAACTTTAATGCTATATTTTATTGGGGGTGTTCTTGAGAGGGAAAGTTGGCAGGAATTAAACAGCATAAAAACATTATAGAATTTGGAAAGTTATTAGTTTGACTGCAAAAATTATTCTCCAGACTATGCAATGAAAGTACAGAAAGATTATTGTAGATATATATATATATATATATGATTTGTGATTTTATTCCTTTATTTTACACATACATTCCTATGACCACTAAACTGCACTTGAAGATTTATACAATTTATTTATCTACAATCATTTTTTTGTTTAACTTGTTTAATATTTTTAATCATACCAAACAAGTGAAACTATAATACATTTGTAACCTCGTTTCCCCTTAAATTGTTCCAGAAAAGAAAAAAAAAGAAACAGCAAAACAAAAACACAAACAATGTTGCACTGTTGAGAATTGATTTATGTTTTTTCTCAAAAAGTTCATGGTTAAAAATGATTAACTTTGAATGTGAAAAGAAACCGCATAGAAATTAATACAATACTACTAATCATTCACGCAATAACTAGCATCATTATTTAAGGATATAGGAACATAAGGCCAGCCATAACAAATAGTCACTGTCATCTGATTGAGATTATGATATCAATATATGGTGTCCAATTGCATGTCTACATAAAATAAAATATAGGCAATAAGGATTTTGTTGAGTAATATCCATGTAAAGAATACAAACAAAAATGGAACTTAAAAGGGAAAATTTAAAACTATTAGGTTGGCTGCCACCAAAAGTCACAAGAATTTGAAGCAATAATAACACCAAGCTTGAAGCTGTAGCTGCCACCCGAAATCTACACAAGTTGTTGATAAGAAATACAAACAGATAGATAGAAGCATAAGAGAAAATGGGAGCAATTGCATCTATTGAGCGGTTCCCTTCTGTTTCAAAGTGATTTTATCCCCAAGACTCAGAGCAATTCCCTGGGTTTTACTTCTTATTCTGATATAACCGCTCAATTTACCATCAGATTGCTTCTCAATGCTGACATTCACCAGAGCATCTTCCCCAAAAACACTCTTAGCATACAGGTTCGCAGCTAGAAAACCACACTCACCTTCCAATGCAGAGCTGAACAAGAGACAATGAAAACCAAATTAAACAAATTGCATGGGTCGCCCATTAAATCAAGCATAGCAATTATATAAAATGTAGAAATATTAGAGAATCCTGCAATCAGTTATAGGCACTTCATTGTTTAGGCATGTTTTTTAATTGAAAAACATATTTCCTTAAAAAGAAAAACAGAATTCTGGTAGTATATATATAGTCAGACACAGACACACAATAACAGTCATCAAGTTTTATAAAAGTTGAAGGAACTCACGGTGGAGTCAGGCACTTCATATTTGTAGACTTGATGATGTGGCCCAGAAACTCCCTCTCATCTTGCAATACCGTATTTACAGCAACCTATAACAAAATATTGATGTTAATAAAAGATCTGCGCAAACAACATCTAGTTAATGCAGAAACACATTCTGAGTGCATGTCCCTGTCACATTCATGCTTCTGATGATGGCCAATCTGGCGTCATACCTGTACTACAACTATATACATTCATCTAACAGAATAACATTATTGATATTAGTTTGCCTCAAGTCTAATAAGTAAACTGATTGTAGCTAAGGCCCTAAGCATAAAACTACAAAAATTATGTGAGCAATGAATATAGCTCTAATCTGTGATTCAATCATTTTTAGGACAAATCATGTCTGTGATTCTGAGAAGGTTACAAATGGCAGTTTCTCAGTCCCATCAAGACAGGACCGAATTGAGTCATTGCAGCAGTAAAAGAGAAACCTGTCTATTCATAGCTTCCTTCATGCAAAACAATTTAGAGCAGCCTCTGAAACTTCCTGAGAATTCGTTAGAGGCCTTGGGTGATTTCCATTGTTCACTTAGTCATTACAATAGTCAATACTCTTTGTAATTCTTTTCCTAATTTTTGTTTTATTTAGGACACAAGTCTTTCTAATAAATTTGGTTATTTAAGATATAAGATTTCTTTATATATTTAGTTTACGATGTAGTTATTCAGCCCCGAATTTGTCTGAGAAAATAATTTCATGTTGTTAATGCGGATACAGATCTGTTTCGAATATGTTCATTACAGGTTGAAATTTTGACTTTGGGAATGATTATGAACAACTAGAATATTTTGTATTTACAAATATACATTTAATAAAAAAAACATGTGATACTGTAATATACAAATGTACCACTGTGGGATGTGATACTCATGCCACACTGTGGGATGTGATACTCATGCCTGTAGCTATTCAAAGTGGGCAATAACCCAGACAGCAGCATCACGCATTATAACAGATATATAAACTAGACAATTGATACAAGAATTGGTATCTTTGTCCTAACTGAATGAAATGCAAACACCGCTGAGATGTACCTCTCCATTCACACCCAAGTAGAGATGTAGAGAAGTAGGAGCAGCAGCATATAAATTACCTTATCTATTGTTATCATCTCTTAGGATAAATCATATATAGAGGGAACACGACACAAAGGTCAATTTACTCAACAGAGACAATAATATAAAGACTCAGCATGCTACTTTTCGGGTGCAATGACAGGATAGTAAATAACCTAGAAATTCTTACAGCTTATACAGATAACATTAGACTACTCCTATGGGACTAAATCATACTGCGTGTTTTTCTCTCATGTATCATCTTACAATTTTACCAAGGTGGAATGTACACATACAGAAGTTGGTTTCAAACTTCAATGAATCAAGACAAAATTAACAATAACCACGAAAAAAAAAATATTAATACAAGTACACCAACTTCAATATGAAAATAGATTACGTCCAACCACTAATATACCATCATCAAAGCATATATTGCAGACAGAACAATGTCAGGAATATATCAAACAATATAACTTTAAGAGCACAGGGGGCAACAGCCTAATAATAGAGATTACCATGAATTATGAATCTAAAGCACCAAGAAGTTGTTTTTCATGCAATTTTTTAAATGGAAAAATGGGGCCCAGGGGTTGAAATGAGCAGTGAAAATTATAACCATAATTTTTTTAAACTTTTATATATAAAAAAAATAACAAATGAGAGAAAGAGGAGAGGTATATACCTTGTTTTCCCACTCAAACTCAGCCCACATAGTTCTAAAGGCCACATCAGCACAAGATGCAGGAGCAATATAGTCCATGATATCAATATGAATGTCATTTAGAACAATAACTGTTCTCTCAAGAACATTTGAAGATGTCTCATAAACTATATTACCGAATATAACTCCGGTTTCAGTGGAAGAAACCTTGATGTTGGCCTTGATCTGTTTGCTTGATTCCGGAGCCAGAGTGTAGTTCTGTGGACGCTCAACAAGTTTGAGATCACCCATAGTTGCCAACTCCAAACATAAATTCTGGAGAGTTTCCTTGGTCCGGTTGATGACAGTAACGTCAAGGACAATGTCATAATGATGCACTGTTACATATGCTTCAGCATAAACAGGATCACTGAATCCAGTGAGCTGAAGAATGCGATTAAGTTTATTTGCATCATCAGCATCCTTCGTAAACTCTCCAGTGGCACGTTTAAGATCGTCCTGCACCTCATCTTCGAGCTCAAGTTGGCTCATTCCCTGAAAAGCATACACAGATTGAACATTTGAATGAATACCAGATACTGAGCACATAACTAAGCTACCCACTTTATATGACGAATTCAATAAATGCTACCACTTGACAAATATATAGGTATAAAAGCAACAAAATAGTTCAATCACTAGCAATGATGAAAACATGCAAAACAAAAACTTCAAGGAATCTAATGAAACAATGATTCAACTATACCATTCTTACAAACAAAAAAAAAGTAAATAAAATAACCATCATACCTTTCTGCTCTTCAAGTGGTAAAAGTCAATGAGGTCATCAGGCTGTGCATTGGAAATCTGTGCCTTTGCTTTAATCTCCTCGGTCTCACGGCGCTGCTTATCAGCGAGCATCTTCACAAAGCTCTGTCTGCAGGATTCCAGCCATATCTTCCTAATCTCATCACCAGTATTACATAGCAATCTAATGCAAAGGACGACCCTGTCATGAGAATCATTATCAATTGGATGTGGAAGAACTGAAGACTGACCAAGCTGCAACATTGAGACCATGATCAACAAGGACTGTGAAGTTGCCTTGTTAACTTCAACTTTCGAGGTCTGAACCTCTTCCAACCTCAAGATAAGCTTTGTCAGTGTGCAAGCGACAACTGCCCCAAGGAAGAAATCACCAGAAAGAATCAGTGATCTCAAGTTCCCAATAGAAGACAGAGATCCCTGCACAAGGGTAGGAGGTGACATGGCAGTCTCAAGAGCAGCACTCTGGGTAGCATAGGTCCCATCGGCAAGAATCGCAGGCCTCCTAGAAGACACAGTGGTCGAGTTCACCTGCTGCACAGCCTTTGATGTCTCCTGACCTTCTCCATCCTCGGAGATGGTGTAAAAGGGGAGATCACCAAGACACTGCTTAATAGTCGCAATTCCACTCTCAACCTCCGAAAGAGACAAACAATACTCACCAATAATCCACAGAGCACAAGAACAAACCCTAGCAGCCCGGATCTGATAGAAAGTATCCAAAAGCCTAGTGATGATAGAAACACGCAACTTAGGGTTCGTCTCAATAATCTCCCGAACGAAAACAACCACATCCATAGCAGACGCAACATTTGTATCCCCCAAGAAATCCATCAACAAATGCACAACAGTACTCGCCACCTCCGGAAACTTAATAGCACAAGTATGAATCGCCTGCACCAACATCTGCCTATACTCCCCATTCTTCTCATGCTCCCCACTCTGCGTCTTAACAACCTCCTTCTTAAGCATCATAACAACCTGATCAATATTCTTCGGAGTAATAAGCTCAAGAGCAATATCAATAGTCTTCCTTCTAATATCATGATTAGGAGTCGATAATGCCCTAAGCACATCCATAACCATATCAACCATAATCTCCCTATTATCCCTCTTGAGCTCGTTAAGCCGATCAAGCACAATAAGCTTCACATTGTTATCACTCTGAGAAAGCAATAACTGACAATAAGTATTCGCAGCCGCTTTAATCGCGGTCGGTGCAGAACTCAGCGAAACAAGTGTACCAGCACATTCATAAACAACAGCAGTAGAATTAGCACTCAACAAAGAAATAATAATCTTAATATATTTCCCTTTCTCTCCCTTATTATTCCTACAAACTTTCTTAATCAATTCCAAAACCACCATTTGTAACTGTTCCCCCCAATCAATAATCCTATCAATATTCGTAAAAAGATAATTCACAGCGCGATCTTGCGCACACGAGAACAGCATTAAAAACGCGTTCCTCTTACTCGAAGCATCTTGTTCCGAAACAAGAAATTTCTCAACAATCTCAGGAGCAGAATCAAGTAACTGCTCCCCTTGAGGAAGCTTATAAACAGACATAACAGCGAGAACAGCGTTTCGCCTCACGAAAGGATGACGATGCTCCAGATTCGATAAAATGGAAGGAATCAAAGGTTCAACGATCTCAGATTCGTTAATTCTGCAAAGAAACCGTAAAGTAACACCGCGAATAAACTCGTTCGGTGATTGAAGATTATTACGAAGATTTTGACAGATTAAGATCATTTCAGGGAGAACTTTACCGCGAGAATCGGTTTTATCGGTGATTTCGAGATAAAGAAGGAGGAGTTTTTGAACGGTGTGATCGTCGCAAGTGAGGACGTAACGGATGACGGTGATGAAGAGTTGAGGAATGGTTTCGCCGTTAAGGAGAAGCATGATTGCTTTTTTGAGAGCTTCGATTTTTGCAGCGACGTCGTTTCCTTCGAGAGATTCTTTGATTTCGGTTGCGAGTGCTGGTGTTCCTTTGTCGAAGTGGACGATGAGGCTGCATGATTTCTCCATTGTTGAAAGGTTGAAGGTTTCAGATCTGAAGAAATTGAAGAGATCGGTTTTGGAGAGAATGAGAGAGATTCAGATCTCACTGTTTTTTTGTTTGTGTGAGAGAGAGTGTGAAGAATGAAGAAGGTGATTTCAGGATTTAAAACACTCTTTCAAATCAGATCTCGCATTTTCATCTTTTTTTTCTGAAATGGTGGAAATGGATTGTTAGATGGGCCTGAATGTTGGAAATTGCTATATAAGCCTATTTCGTTACTCATAAATCCCCTCGACTCCTTACTCTTGAGGTGATCGGCCCTAACTCCCGATCGAGCAAGGATCCTCTCCATTTGTTAAAAAATGGAGAGGTACCTAAATGGAGAGGATTTCAACTCCTCCCGATCACTCCGGTTTGGGAGTTACAGACTGATGTGCATCACTAATATACTGAAATAGGTTCTGTCTTAGAGCGTCCACAATGAAGAAATTTATTGTTGAGTACATAAATGGGTATCACACGTACACATCCCTCATTTATAATTTTTTAATAGTAGTATATAATAAGCATTCAAGTCCTCCAACCCACCACTTCGGACAAATTTCTTATATAAGGTCCTCTAATTATCTACCAATAACTCTATATCATTATATTTTAATATTTTTAATCTTTAAACGGAGTGGGGTTCATATAGATTAGATATGGTACATATCTGAGACATTGTGCTCATTAGGTACCCAAAATTATTTTTCCTTAATTGAGGTACCTCTTAGGTATCAAGTGCGAAATACGAGAGACCCTCTCATTGGGGATGGTCTTAGTAAGGGATTTTTTATGTATCTTGGTGTTTTTATGTGACATTAATGTTGTCATATCATAATTTTGTATATTATATTTTAATATCGTGACATCAAACATGTTATGTTTAACATTACTTGTCTTTGTTGAATGTGGTTGTTATAAGTGTATATAGGACAAGTTAGGTTGGGTTGTATGTGATCCGAACTCGATCCTAACATTAGCCTAGGTCAATTTTACACCTGATCTCAACCCTAAACCCCATCAAGCCTGATGAAGTTCGAGTCCAATAAAGACGAGACAATGCTAAAACGAAACCAGGTTGGTCTTAAGACAAATCGCCGATATATAAAAAAAAAAATCAAAAGAAAAAATTAATCAATATTTTTTTAATCATAAGACAACAATATTAATTCAAGATGCTATATAATGTTCCAATTAAAAAAAAAACTAAGATGAAACATATACCCAATAAAAGAACCATTCCCAATTAATATGAGGACAGTAGATCAAAACTGTAATTTCATTCGTTGATTTTAACACCCGTGTGCATAGTTAAGTTTGTGACCATCAATTGATCAATAGGTAGCAAAATTGAATCTTACCTTTTAATGCGCAACTTTCGTATTTGTTGTGACACTATGTGTGGTTCTATAGAAAATAAACAATCACAACACAATACATGTATAAACAACAAATTAATAGCATGAACCGAAATAATGCAAATCTTCGTGAATTAGAAAGTCTGAGTCGAGTCTGGGAGTGTTATAAACGGATATATAAATAATATTAAAAACGCATTTGTCCTTAAACTAAACTGGGATGGGACAGGACGGGTAGCTCGAGGGGTCACCCAAACTATATCCATGTTCAGGTTGTGTCTCTTTCATATCCCTTATTTTCGTCCCTATTTATTTTTTTAATTGGGTCAACCCGAACCTGTTGCGCTCGATTCGATATGTGTTGTAAGACGGGGGCGGGTTTTTACATCCTTATGGTTGTTTAGTTTTGTATTCTTCCAAATATTAATATGGTTTATCTGAATGATGCATAGTGTGAATTTGATAATGTAATTTTGCAATTATGAAAAACATGACTCTTCAGTTATGTGCACTAGCGCTTCAAATCCTAACAATCAATCATGGATCAAATCATACATGACCCCTAAAAAGATCAACGCTTGACTCCCTAACCACATCAATCGGGTGTTAAGACCTAATACTGTAAAATTGGGTCATTTGAGGCAGTTTGAAAGGCACGTGAGCATTTTGAGGGGCCTATAAAAAAAAGTTTCATTAATGTATTTTAAATTGAGCTTAATGGTTCCTTAAAAAAATGGGCTTGATGGTGCTTTTAGATTTTAGATTGCATGCACTTCAACTAAAAGTAATGAAAACTACTCAATGCACCCTTTCGATTGCTCATTGGCCTACCAAAACTTTGAACATTTACCTTCATATAACGATCAAGATCTACGATCTAATTGCATCGAAAGATATCTCATAATCGCTTTGAATCGAAAGTTACAGTCTTATCTACGTCAAACTTATACCATAACGAAAGTCTTGTTCTCGTATGTTTTTCATTTGAATCAAACCATAAAACACGTACAATATCCTTTACTCTTTAGACAACTAGTAATTACTCTTTAGGTAACTAGTTATGCAAAATACATTCAACGACAATTAATTATTGTTCGTATCACTTTTTAAATCAATTTAATCACTTTTCAGATCAGTTAAACCGATTTAAAAAGTAATGAACAATAGTTACCTACCTTTCAGCGTCGAATGCTAGTTAATTACCACTCGATAAGTGTCTATGAGCAATTATTAGATACAATCCCCAAAAGATAATCCATTGAATCTTTTAAAAAATGTAGGATGGATTGAATCTAACCATATAATAATTTATTGTATGGATTGGATAGACAAACAATTGGATGGATTGATGAGTCAAATTTTCACCCATAATTATGTGGTTATTGTTACCCCCAACATAATATATTTTGAATTATTATGTGATTTGTTGTTGTCATTGTCTAAAAAACTCTTTAACAGCATAATTATCAGCGGTGGATTAGTTATTTGATGTTGTAATTCACATGATTCTCAATAAAAAAAAAACAATAATAAAATGATAATTTCTATTAAACTAACTTGCGGGTCAGCCAACCTTGATTTTTCAGTGTGTTAGACATGCGGGTGGACTTAAATGGTCGAGTTCAAAACTTCAACTTAACCTAGTGACAAATTAAACACGTCAAACTTGTGGGAGCGACCCATTTTATCATTCCTAGTTGCATGACAATGTTTGTTTGGACCTCTTTTTACATTGAATTAAGACTCTTGTTACCTAATATCCAAAAATCTTCATGCACTTTTTTATCCTTAAGTTTAAACCCTATTTGGATATATTTTTAAATGTGATTGATTGAGATGTATTTAAACTCTTAAGCCGATAAAGAATTGAATCAACTCAAAAAGTGATCCAAAAGTTTAAATTTTGAAAAACTGGGTCAACTACATTCTTTTTTCTTTTCTCAAAGAAAAAATGGTTAATACATGTTTACCCCTGTGTAATATTAGCGGTTTTGAAATAGATTACCTACGAAAGATAACTTATTACGTCGACAAGTGTTGCATTCGGACAACATAGCTTATGTGGGAGGGTGCGGCTCACTTGAGAATGCCGAACACCTTCTCTTTGGTTGTGAGTTATTTGGCCGAGTGTGGACACAGATGTTACTTTGGCTTGGTTTATCATACGTCGCTCCGGAGGGATGTAGAGACCATTATCTTCAGTTTGGACGTATGGCGGGTTTACCGCATTTTTCACATTCTTTTTTACAATTAATTTGGCTGGCTTGTGTGTGGACAATTTGGAAGGAGAGGAACAACCGCATTTTTAATCAGAAGGCTACATCAATTAGCGTTATATCTGACAGAGTGAAATTACTTTCATTCCAGTGGCTTAAAGCTAGGTTGTATATGTTTGCTTTCAGTTACCATGACGGGTGGCAACTGTAACGCTCTACTTCTATTAAAGCGATAATACACGCGAATAAAGCATTTATTCAAGAAATAGACGTCATGCCACCACAAGTCTTCCAAAAATATAACATTGCATAAATATTCAAACAACTACGCAGCGGATATAAACCATACATCACCAAAGTATGCATATCATAAACTCCCAATAAATCAATACATAGAATCTCCAAAATCCGACAAATGGGCAAAATCTCCAAAACATAACATACCCAGAATAATCAAACTAGAATAATCGTAAAAACGAACATCCTAGATCAGAGCCTAATCTAAGACATCGAGACATGAAAATAAAGGAAGCTCCCGCTATCCTCGAGCAACTCACCAAAAGCAAAACTACTCATGCACTCCGTCTACTCATTCATACAAACAGGTAGGCGGTCAAAACCACTGGGGTTAGCTTCACGTCAATCATAATCAAACATAAATAATCATAAACATTCAAGGATCTCATGCATAACACATATACTTACTCATTCCTCCTAAAATATTAACATCACATGAATATTGTCCCCCATCCCATACACCTCAAGCTATCACATTACTAACATAGCATAGCAAACATATTCAATCTATAAACAAGTCATCGACCTAAGCTCATCATTCACCAACAACAATCAAAGAAAGGACTACCCACCTTATTCTTCATTTCAAAGTTATAAGCAAGCAATCATCATCATCATCAAGGAATGACCAAATCATCAAATTGATTCACCAAGTGTATAAGCACAAACAAGTAAGATATGCAATTAGAGCATAACTGAATTATTTACAACCATCAACAAAGTCCACCAATGTACATATACACCAATCCACATAGATCACAACATTCAACAAATTTCACCAATGCACAAATTCATCAAGTCACA
>Ga0315915_1004439_pt1 | contig 17725 bp, 9 predicted proteins | sample MpolbnodulesMG_FD_207738 | JGI IMG/M metagenome (GOLD analysis project Ga0315915, IMG submission 207738) | Medicago polymorpha root nodule microbial communities from Los Angeles, California, United States - branched nodules | ecosystem: Host-associated > Plants > Roots > Nodule | place: USA...
CCCCCCCCTGTGTTTTTTCTCACCTTCAAAATATTGCCGGATATGGATAATATCGTTGATGCGACATTTGAAATTCTTTTACTGCAACTAGAATTATCCATACATTCCTTTTGTCCTTGAAGTTCTTTGTTTGTATTTGCACATGATCAGAAGAAGACAAAAAGTACTCTTTGAGTCTGATATAGACAATTTAGAAGAGGACAAAGTGTGACGTGGATTTTGGGTCCCTCAGAGTCTTCTGTCTCACAGAGTCTGGTAACATTCAGAGTCTGATGTTCTTCAAAATCTAATGCAGATCTTTAGTTTCCATAGCTTCCAAATGCTCTTGTATATATTCTTCCAGGATTGAAACTTGATTTTATACTTTGAATTTTAATATATGGTCCTGCTCACTTGAATATATATTAGCATATTCAAATGTTCTTTAATAATTTGTTATGATCAAAACTCTAGTGGTATTGTACAAATCCAATTTTTACCGATATATTTTGCTACTTTAAAAAAAAAAAATCAACAGTTTTTTTATTGAGTTTTATAATGTGTATTTGGATTTTTGTTTTATTTCATAGTTTGCCCCTATCTATCGTAAAAGGATAGAAATTAAAAGGAAAATAAAATAAAATAATGGAAGGTTGCCCTTTTTCGATTGAGCTAGATGTAATTTTGGCTAATTAATTACATATGATATATTTAATAATGATTTTAATTCTAAGACGTTTTCTTGGAAACCAATAAGTGCAAAAATAATAATAAAAATCATTGAAACAAAGAAACCAAACATATAACTTTTACAACATAAAGTGATCAATAAATTTTCTTCTATTGCTGCAAGCTTACGAGAAAAAATATGGTAAAAATTATTAAGTATGTTAATTTATTGATTCTCTTTATTTCCATTTTTCTTGTTGTAACTGATGTCAATGGTAAGCTATTTCCATATCTTTTTGAACTTTCTTGTTTATCTTATATATATACAAAATATTTCATCCCCTTTAATATTTTATTCTTACTTTTTTTTATTACAGCACATAAAAGGTGCAGGGAAGATTTTGATTGTAGGATGCGTAGTTGTGTATATCCTACTGTTGCAGTGTGTATTAATCGCCTTTGTCGTTGTCGTCGTCCTCCAACCTTGTGATAAGATATTGATAATGCAACCACAAGGGACTGAGTTAAAATCTCAACATATGGAATACTTATAAAACGGTTCTTAAAGCCACTGATATATTAATAATAAATTCTTCTTCCCCAAAATTTTGTCTGAAATGTAATTGTGGATGATAGTAATTATAATAGTTACTTCCTCCGTCCTATTTTAATTGTTTTTTTAGCATTTTTTTTCTATGTCACAAAATAATTGTTATTTCAGAATATTAATGCAAAATTTATTATTATTTTTCACTAATATACTCTTATTAATTTAATTCTACTCCACTTAATTACTCAACTAACTACAGTTAATAAAGATATTTTAGTAAATTATATTAATTTTATCATTGAAATCAACTCAACTAACTATTTCCCTAGTAATTGCGCATAACTCCAAAATAACTATTAAAATGAGATGGTGGGAGTAATTTTATTTGCTTTTAAACCTAAAATTTTATTTGCATGTCTTAACCATATTTATTTTATAATGTTTTTTTTAAAGAATGTTTATTTTTTAATGTTGTTACGTTTATGACTTGTCACACACTTTAATTTAAATAATGTTGTTCTTTGAGCTACTTTGGCAAACATAGTAAATACTTTTTTCTTCGTTTTTAATTATAAGATCATTTATAAAATAAAGTGTTTGTCCCTAATATAAGACCATTTATAATGTTTAGATGCAATCATAACTCTTTTTCAACTATACCCTTTATTAATACTACAATCAATTGTCTTTTAATATGAAAAATTAACATTAAATGCATTTATATTTAAATGGCAATTTAGTAATAGTTACACATTTTAGTCACTTAACAAAGACCGAATTCATTAATTTTAGTCACTTAACAACTTTACCATCGAAACAACTTTCAAAATTTCTATTTTTTTTCCTTAAAAATATTATTTGTGCACAATTGTAGAGACTAAATCCTCAAGCATAGTAAGATCATAATAAGCGGCCCCATTCTTCCTCAGGAGCTTTAACGTGTTGCATTCTTAGAGGTGAATTCAGAACACAATCCATGATTAACATATAAGAGATATGAACCATCTCATCCAAATAGTTTATGATTAAATTGATATTTTATGTCTTTCTAATGTTTAGAACACATCGATGGAGAGGGAATTATAGTTCTAGATTACTACAATTTAACAAAAGTAGAAAAAGAAACATTGGGAGAATCAAAATGTTTTGGATCCAAGGGTAAATAAATTTAGTGGTGGAAAGAAATTGTTGAGAATAAAGTTGGAGTAAAAAAGGAATACTTTAAAGTTTGTTCTAAGGGTAAAAATGTTAAAACAAAGATAAATTATAAAGAAACTAAGAAAGAGACCAAGAAAGCGGTGAAAGAAGTAGAACTTAAGCTTTTGATGGGTGAGAGTAGGGTTAGGAATAGGCCAGGCCGGTCTACAGGGGCCTACGGCCTGGCCTGTTTAAGTCTGGCCTGGCCTGTTTATGAAAAACGTCAGACTTAGGCTTTTGTAAAAGCCTATTTAAGTAAATAGGCTAGGCTTAGACTATCAAAAAAGCCTACGAAGCCTGATAGGCCGGCCTATTCATGCATATTATTAAAATTTATTTTTTATTTATATTAAAATATAATTTATATTAAACATAAAAATCAAGAAAAAACACAAATAATAGACTTTTTAAATAGGCTTTGAGGCCTTATAGTGAAATAGGTTTTTAAAGCCTTATAGCAATAGACAAGCCTTACAGTGAAATAGGCTTTGAGGCCAGTTTAGCCTATTTAGAAGTAGAGAAAATTGAATATTTTATGACTTTAATATGAAGTAGGCCTGTACATAGGCTTCTAGGCCAGGTTTTTAAAAAGGCTAGGCCAGACCAAAAAAATAGGCCTATGAAAAGCAATAGGCCAGGGTTAGGCTTGCTAAAAATTTCGTAGGCCAGACTCATGCCTATCAAAGCCTGGCCTGACCTGTCCTATTCCCATCCCTAGGTGAGAGCAATTCTTAGGCACCAAGGAGGCACTACAAAAAATCTCATGTGCGGCTCAAAATTGTTTGTTGCGGCAGTTATTAGTACGAATATAAATTATTTTTGTACATCAATTGTAATATTACAAGGTGTAAAATAGTCCAGCAACCTCATGAATGTTGAGAAAGTAAACTTAACTCTTCAATTATATTGTAGAGTTTATCTAAGATCTCTTCTATTTATGTATGGACCTCTCCTTATTTTCCCTAATGTAATGTTATCCTTCTACTTCTCTGATGCATGTACACACATACAACTAGATCAAATAAGGTTCACTTAATGCTAATTCATAAAACAACAAGAACTTGATAAAAAAATAGAAGCATTATAACAGCAACTTGAACCAAGTTTACACCTATCAACATTTCCTTCTCCAAACACAAGAAGGATCCTCTGGTTAGGGGACCAGCAATGCCTTTACAATAGCAGTGTGCTCTGTTAATCTCAAGGTTGGTTGATGAGAGTGCTGATTCCATACCGAAAGCAGCTCATAAAAATCATAATATTGAACAAGAGGTGAATTAACACTCTAGAATAAATGTACTAAACAATAATGTATTCGTGAATTAAAACTCTAGAACAGCAAGGCATGACAAAGGACATAAATGAACAAAATTAGGTTTTTAGACTACGCAAAATCTTAAACAAAGGCAGAGGAAAACTTCAGACATAACATAGTTTTTTTATACCCGCCGTAACAAGACCGCCGTAATTCTCAAGTTTTTTTTTTGTAGCGAGGTGAATATATATATATATATATATATATATATATATATATATATATATATAAGTACTATCGTAAGATTCAAGAACGTAAGGTAAAAGAAGTATTGAAAAGGATGAATAATGACAAGGAAGTTGGGTCAGACAACATACATATTGAAGTATAGAAAAGTCTTTAAGATAAAGCATCGAGTGACTTACCAAACTTTTCAACGAAATTATGAGGAGAAAACCAAATGTTGGATGAGTTGAGAAGAAACACTGTAATTTTGATATATAAGAACAAGTGGGTATACAAAACTGTGAAAATTATAGGGGGTTTGAATTTATGGGTCATACCATAAAGTTGTGGTAAAAAAGTGATTAAGTGAAGACTAAGAAAAGAGATACTAGTTATTGATAACAAATATGGTTTTATGGCATAAAGGTCAACCATGAAAGCAACCGACTTACTGTTTATCGGTGCTTTTGGTAAACAAGACGACTAGTTTTGATTATTACAAGCAAGATCAAAACAGAAATCCTAAGACATGTTGTGCAATCATTTTCCAAAAAATACATGAATGTTCATCATATTCATAAGTTGCTTTATGAACTAGACCAATAAAACTGTTTTTTGTTATGAAGGTAACGTCTTTCGACAGAAAGCAGTAAAGAAAATGCAAGTAAAAAAGACTTAAAAGTTTAAACGCAGAAACTTAAAGAAATGTAAATTGCATTACATTTCAATGTAAAGGTGATTCAACAAATCAAGTTACATACATTATGTGACTCTTTTCTCTAGACGCTGATACTTCCAGTGCTAGAATTCAATAAATGATTTAAGACCTGTTTTTCCTATGAAAAACTATTATTTATACATAGAAGAAATAACTGCAAAAACTAAACTGCTAAGAACTGCACTTCCTTGACCAGAAACTGCCTGTCTCCCACGTCCTGGACATTTGAAGCCAACTTCTTCACCAAACTAACTTCCTGTCAAATTGTGGCTTCTGTCAAACGATCTTAGTGTCAGTCGAACCCAACAACCCGCAATCACAGACTTAGGGAATTTTGCAGTTTTGAACCTCCTTTTACTTGTCGAATGTGCATAAGATAAAATACGGTCCAACACTTACTATGTCGTGTGATTGAGCGGTATCGGAAGAATAAAAATACTTGCACTTAGTTTTTATTTATTTCGGAAAGGCGTGTGATAGAGTTCCTAAAGAGATTTTATGGAAACCTCGAGACAAAAAGTGGTAATAATTTCCTATATTCGTGCTATCAAAAAAATGTATGAGGGAGTCTTGATTTGTCAATAACCAACATGGAAATAAATTAATTTTAGAAGGCATGGAGATGTTGTGTTGGATGTGTGGTAAGACTTGACATGATAGGTTAGAAATGACAACATTAGAGAGAGAGAGAGAGAGAGAGAGAGAGAGATGCTCCTATAGTAGAAAAGATGGTGGAAACTAGGATTAGATGTTTTTAAGTTCTTGAGAGAAATCTTGTATATTCTATAGTTGTTGAGTTTTGACTCAAAATTTGATGTTTGGGCTTCTTCAAAATCGTGGTGTGATTTTGAAAATCATGTCCCGGTTTGACTAACGAAAACTTTCTGCAGTGTAAATAATAGTGAATCATGATGCGATCCTGACAAATTGTAGCGTAATTTTCTCAGGATCTACACACTATATAAGTATTATTCAACCCATTTGATGGGTAATCTTATGAAACTAAATGAGGGAACTTTATGGAACTTAGAGGTTAAGAGTTAAGTGTCTTTGGGTGAGATTATTGGTCTAGAAAGAATTATAAACACCTTGGGAGATCAAAATCATTGAGTTTCTCGATGACGGGAAGAGTATCGGGAAAATGGTAGAAATTGGTTTGTTTTATGAGAGCTTGTTAAAACTAATTTATTGTAATACTTTTACATATCTTTTTAAAGAAATCATTGATAGTAAAGTGGATTCATCTCTCTCTCCCCAGACATTGATCATTATTGGGCCGAATTAGATGAACAAATCTTAGTGTGTTTGTTTCTTTTTTATGTTTATCTTTTCCTTCTATTTTGTGCTTTACAGTTGGTTACTATATTAGATCTAGGTATGTTATTATTGTTGTTTCTTGAGGCTTCTTTGAAAGTGGTTATTACTTCCTTAGCTCCACAACAATTGGCACCAACCATGGGGCAAATGGGTAAATTGGTTAAGGAAGTATCATAGGTTCGAAGTGGGACATCGAGAAATTCATTTGAGATAATAATTTATGGTTATGGAAGGTTAAGATAGAAGTAGTTTTGATACAACAAAAGTGTACAGAAACTTTAAAGGGTGAGGTAGTGTTATCAGTCACAAGCGTAGATGACCAAAATGATGGACAAGGCCAATAATTCCATTGTCTTGTGCCTCAGGGATAAATTTTTGATGGATGTCCCAAAGGAAACTATCGTGACATCGATGTGAGATAAGTTGGAGTCATTGTATATGACCAAGTGATGACTGAGAAAATTGTAGGTTATTACGTTGCAGTTGTCCCCCATTATCTATGAGAAATTGAGTGATTGCATGGCTCGTAGCATCTAATCAGTGACTGTTTAGAAATTTATGATTTTAATTAGCTTTTAGTGTTATTTAGTCTTTTGGAACTAGTAATGCTCGTTTCGTTTGTTTTAAGGAACATGATGAAGATTGGCTCTGGAGATTCTGGAAGATAAAGCGTGGAAAGGATGCTGGCAAAGCATGAAGATACAACACTAGGAGAATGTTACAAGATATATCGCTACGGATCACATAGTACGGTCATACAATTGTACGAACTATTGTGGCCCTTGTCTATCATTTCTTGAGGGCTAAGTTCTATGAGTTGGCACAATGATTGTAGTACGAGGAATAAAAGAATATGTTGTGTGCTGACAAGATAAAATAAAGACACCTCATAGGGGAAATGACTAAAGGATATAACTTGTAGTGGTTGATTATGCTATAAAATGACAACCACATGTTATTGCCTATGGCCTAAAATTGAGCGGCCAAGTTCCAGCTAGGGTTAGCAGCCACTAGAGTTGTCAATTCATCTCGTCTTCTTCATATATGAGCATGAGCTATAGTTCTTAGTTAATTAGAGTTAGGATTACTTGGGTGATGCTTATTCTCATCTCATTCCTTGTTGGAGTGTAATCTATTCATACTTTTCTATATCTATTAATATAGCTTTTTCATGATTTCATTTATGTCTTCTTTCATCTTTGTTTTTGTGGTTATGCTCATCATGATCTAAACCCCTTTTAAGTTGTTTAAACACGGTGTGGTTATAATATTCTTTGCTTAAGATTTGAAGAGCTAAAGCTTCATGCTTGTTTTAAATAAACTATTTTAACGATAATCTTTACAAGTAAAACTTGATCACTTTTAATTTTATTGTCGAATTCCCTTAGAAACACTTAGAGATGTGCGAATATCTATCTAGGATTCTTGTCATAGGATATGGCTCAGCCTCTCCCTGAAATTATTCAATAGGATGGAAGGCATTCCAGGGGTTGATGAGGCAAGGATGAAAGTTTGTGGAACTACATGGTGTAGTTGGATGCAAGGATGAGGAGTAAGGTGGTTAATGATTAAATTGACATGACCACAAATTAGATTTAAGGTGGAGAATTTTTTTGTTTGACTCCAAACTTGATGTTTTTGTTTCTTCAAAATCGTGGCACGATTTTGGAAATCGTTGCGTGATTTGATTTGGCATAAAATTGTGGCGCAATTTTTTCTTGGATCCGAGCATTATAGTATATAAGTATTATTTGACCCATTTGATGGCTAATATCATAAAACCAAATGAGGAAACAATTGAGTGAGATTTTTGGTTTGGGAAACAATTGTAAACACCTTCGAGAGTGAAATCAATGAGTATCTTGATCACGGGAAGAGATTCGAGAAAATGATAGAAATTATGTTTGTTCTTTGAGAGCTTGTTGAAGAAAACTTATTTGAACCCTTTTGTATCTCTTGTAAAGAACACATTGATGGTGAAGTAGGAAGAGAAAGTCATTATTGGGTCGAACTTGGTGAACAAATCTTGGTGTGTTTGTTTCTCATCTCTTTTTTTTTCTTGTAGTTTGTTCTTTATACTTGGTTACTAGATTAGATTTGTGCACGTTGATGTTGTTGTTGTTTGAGAGTACTTTGAAATTGGTTACTACTTCGGTTGCTCCACATATCTAAGTTTATTTGTGTGATTTTGAGTCGGATTCACAACAATAGTTAAGAGAGTAGATCGAGTAGTCAAATATTTAGACGCAAAAGAAGATCTAGAAAAACTATTAAGAAATATCTAGAGATTAATGAGTAAGATAGTAATATGGTATATGATAAAGTATTATGGTGTCATTTGATCCATAAAGAAGATCTCACTTAGTGGGATAAAACTTAGTTGATGTTGTATTAAAAATAAAGGAAACTAACCAAGTGGTTTCAACTTTTAGATAGGGTTAGATGATCATGAATCTAATAGTAAGTGTACATCGATTTGTGAAAGTTATAAAAGATCAAGACAAAATAGTAATAGTAGTCATTTAACTTAATATATGATGAAAAAATTGAGTTTGTGAAATGGTAAGTTTTTGTCAACAGAGGGGAAGGTGACTAATCAATTTGGTGCTGAGTTACTTTCCTTCGTACTTTTTCTATTTTTACAAAGCTCCTTAGAAGGTTTTAAAGTAGATTCAACTTATTCATAGAAGTTTTTCTGTGTGGTGGATTGTTAGAGTAGATTAAAATTACGTGGGTCAGTTGCACAATAGTCTATTGAATCGTGATGCTTATGCTACCGATAATTCAAACTCATTATGGTGGCGTGATATTTTGCAGTATGGTTTCTTGATCGTAGGTAATATCAATTTGTTCTCAAACAACATCAAGAGTTATCTTGGCAACGATTCTGACATCAAAATTTGGAAAAGACATAATCCAAAAAATAGACCAAAGTAACCTAAAAAAAAAAGACATATCGTGAGAATTGGTTTATAATGTGTTACCACAACCAATAATTGAAATGTTATGATCACTACCAACATTAGTTTGATTGTTTATATTGGAATAAGACGTAAGATTGCCTTTGTTTGCCGTCATGTGAGAAAACAAAGGCAATGAAACTTTAAAATGGGAATCACAAACTCCAAATCAAAATTCTCATCACCGCCACCGGCAAACAAAGGCAATCACAAACAAAGGCAATCTTACGTCTTATTCCAATATAAACAATCAAACTTTAAAATGGGAATCACAAACTCCAAATCAAAATTCTCATCACCGCCACCGGCACTGAATTTGATTCATCTTCATGCAAACGACTCAAGGGATTCACTCAATCTTCCTCCTCCTCGGCCACCGCCACCACCTCCGCCGCCTCCGGTGGTGAGTATATCTTCTTCTGTTTCAAGGAATTATCAATCGACCCGGTCTATGAATCATGGAGTGGATTGTACATCTGATAACAGTGTGAATGTGAAGAAAGCTTTAAAGGAAGATGATGAAATTGAAATGGATGAAGCAAAACCTAAATTGAAAGCTCTGCATTAGGATTCATGCTACTTCAGGTCGTGCTAATGTATGAGACCAATTAAAATCAAGCTCATTTCAGTGATCCCAAAATCTTCTCTCTCTGCTTTTTTTTTTCAATTGATGGAGATAAACACAGATGAGAAGAGAAGATGAAGATTTTTTTGTTAATGTTTTAAGTTATTTAATTTTTTTTTTGAGGAAAGAAGGTTGTTTAAAAAATGTAAATTAGTTAATCTAATTGAACAAAAAAATGAAAAAACAAGCTATAATTTAGTGTAAATATATTAACCCCTTTTTTTAATCTTTATTTTATTTTATTTTGCAAGAATCTTTATTTATTTTTTAAATAATGACATTTTATTATATTTAACTATTTAAAAAAAATTGAGGTGCAAATTCCACCTGTACCCAAAAGAAATTGAAAAAGAAAATTAATTATACAATCATCACGCTACATTATCAAAAATTGTTTACTCATCACCACACATCAGCAAAATTACATAGTCAACGTGCTATATCAGCGATTCTGCACAGTCATATGCATTTAGGGTTTAAAACCAAAGAATATTCAAATACAATAATGAAATCTAAAAAAAAATAAAAATACAAGTAACCGAAAATGACATATAATACATATATGTTAGAGTCAAAACACTATTAACCCTTAAAACTAAAACTTATGGTTTTTATGCAAAAAAAAAAAAGATAAACAAATTGCAAACATGCAACGAAGAAAACCCAAAAACATTAACTAAAGAATCTGAAAATATGAAGAAGTTTCGAAATGAGTTACTCTGAAGAATGAACACGGCAGTTTGTTAAGACTAATGGAGCAAACCCTAAAACCATAACAAAAAATAATAGGATGAATGTTCTAAATTGGTGCAGAAAAGAATGTGTGAGTGTTTATGGGGGAGGAAATAAAAATCAAATAGATGTATTGTGAGTGTGCTTATCAAAGTAAGGTAGTATTTAACAGAAGGGTGTGAAGGAAAGGTGGTATTGCCAGGAATCAGAACAGATAATATATGAAGTATATATATACACAAACGAATCATGGAAATATTGTGACTTTTGGTTTAAAAGGAGTAGTGGGAAAAACAGAAGGTGCTTTTAGATATAGAATGAAAATTAATTGGAAAAGAAATAAGTCATAGTGTGCATTAATTAGTATGAGTAGGAGTAGTAGAAATATGTTTAGTAGGTTAAAATGACGATTAAAGCCCTTAATAGAATAATTTAGTGAGGGTGAATGGGGTTAATCAGGAGATTTTGGTGGTAATCAAAACTCTTGTTATAGTAGTAGAAGTAGTAGATTCCACTAAAAATGAATTTGACCATTACATATAAAAATTATGATATACAAAGCTTAATTGAAAAAAAAAATCTTAAAATGTATAGTTACTTATTTATATTTTTCTCCAATCTATTATCCATAAAAAGTAAGGTAATTCTAATTAAGAAAATTTACGTATGGCATCGCTTCATGCATCCGAATTCTCTCCAATTTCATACTTCTCTAACTTGTTGTCATTTTGGACCTTTGTGAATGCTAGTATGTTTAATCGTGATACTTATGCTACCAATAATTCAAACTTGTCATGGTTACAGTATGGTTTCTTGGTCGAAGGCAATATCAATTTGTTCTCAAACAATATTAGGTGTTATCTTGGCAACGATTCTGACATCAAAATTTGGAAAGACATAATTCAGAAAGACCATAGTAACATACAAAAAAAGACAGCATTGCCGCAACCAATAAATGGAGTGTTATGATTACTACCAACAATAATATGATCGCTTATATTGGAATAAGACATAAGATCATCTCTAATTGTTGTCATGTGAGATGTAATAGGGTCGGTGATTATTATCCTCTCACTCCAAGACCGTACACTCAAAGCACAACACCTTCCACCTTCTCCGTTTTATCCAATGAATTATGGCATAATTGTTTAAGACACCTGAGAGCATCTATTTTGAATTCTCTTTACCGAAACAATTTTATTTTATGTAATAAACTTCAGAACAATTTGATTTACCAGACTTGTCAATTTCGAAATGAACAAATCCCTTAATAAAGTGATTTAGTGAGGGTGAAGGAGGTTAATCAGGAGATTTTGGTGGAAATCAAAACTCTTATTATAGTATTAAAAGTAATAGATTCCACTAAAAACGAACTTGACCATTACATATAAAAATTATGAGACAATAAGTAATTGTTTCAAATAATATCTACCCTAAACAACATCAAAATAGTAAGAGCGATGAGAGAAGCGACAGAACTACAGAGAGACAAGAGCGTACGTGAGAAAAACAATGAGAGAGGCCGCACGCGAGCATGAAGCGGGCAACCACGTCGGAGCTTCGCACCGGCTGAGAGGCATCATGGGGTGAAGAGGGCTCCTGGCAGGGTGCCACAAATTAGGGGAACGGGGTAGAATGGTCTAATGTGTGAGTGCGACGTCGAAAAGCGTATGGACAAGATTATCTTGGTCAGGACAGGCGGCGGGGGAATTTGAGGCATGGAGGCATAGGGGCTTATGAGGATTACGACCGAACACGGTTTCGGTCGCCTGATGGGCAGCGAGGGTGGAGTACAGGCTCACGGAGGAGTCGCTCACGACCGGTGAAGGATAGGATAAAACCTAGTCGGCCGTATGGAGAGGGGAGGATTACTCAGCTGTATGGCGGTGACAATCAGGCAGTGTATGGGGAAGAAAGCAATCGTCACAACCGGGTGAATACACATGAAGAAGAAACAGCTGGTTGTTGAGAGAGGCACTTTGGCTAGAATTTATGGGGTACCTCTTCATGCCTGGAATGTGAATTTTTTTAAGTTATGTGTGTTTGATATCGGAAGGTTATTGAAAATAGATGATTTTACTATGGAAAAGGAGAAGTTCGATTATACTCGTCTTTTGGTGGCCACCAAATCTTTTGATATCCTTAATACATCGGGTTCTCTTATGGTTGACAGGGTGTTATTGGAATTTAAAATAATAGAAGAGTGGGGTTTTTCCTTAGGGGAGGACGCTTGTTTGTTTGACGAAGGGGATGCGAAGGACTTGGATACTCAAGCTCATGATGCAGATCACCTAGTTTCAAACGATCATAGGGAGGTAGAGGTGTTGGTTGATCAAATTTCAAAGGATTGGGAGGAACCGATAGACACTAATCATTTGCTGCGGGATTCGTCTCCTCCTAATATGCCTGATTCATGAAGGTGACAAACAAGTAACAGGATTTTGTTCTGAGGATCCGGTTGTTTCTTCGGTTGTTTCTTTGAAGAATAGGTTACCAGCTAAGAATAGGAAAGATGTTTTAAAGGTGTTGAAACGAAGTGTCAGGAGGAATAAGGGGTTTGTTAAGGGAATGTGGGGAGGGTTTTTGATAATAAGGAGGTTATTTCAGGCGAAGATTCGCAGTCATCTGTGAATAATGATTGTTAGAGTTGGGTGGTGTTACATGGGAATGAGGAAATGGGGGTTGAGGATGTGTGGGGCATAGGTAAGGAGATCGGGGTGAAGTTTAATGGTGATAAGGCTAACATGTTTAATGTCTTGTCTCGAGCTAGTCGAAAGAGTTCGGGGAGGGGGGAGAAAGGTGAGTGAGGGTGGTGTGATGCTTTTGAGACGGAGGGTGTGGTGATGGGCGGTTCTATGGCCCGGAGACCGTGGGCACTCACCTGGGCTCCGGCCCAAAATTTTTTCAATTTCTTATGTAAATCCCTATGAATTTCTTATATAAAGCCCTATAAATTGGGAAATTTCGTTAGATTTTTTTATTATTTGCTTGCAATTTCTTATGTAAACCCCTATAAATTTGTTGTAATTTTTTTTTGCCCGGGCTTTACTATAATCCTGGCTCCGCCACTAGGTGTGGTTGTAGGAGGTGGGGGTGTATGTGAGGGCAGTTGTGAGGTTAAGGAGGGGAGGAAGTGGTGTGTTATCAATGAAGATTTATTTGTGGAATGTGAGGGGGTTAGGAGGAATAAATATATGTATGTATGCATGTATGAATGTATGTATATATATAAGCGTGGTAAAGTACATGAAAGAAAGCAAAGATACTTGTGTCAAGTGAAGTGTATCAAAGATGAAGAATGTAAAGTTTTACTTCATAAAAAAATGTAAAGAATGGATGGAATAAGGATTTCCATAACTTCTTAATTGAGAGATATGAGATCTTATTGGAGATAGACAGACTAGGCATTAGAGAGGATGACCAAAATTATAAGTACTTTCTCTAGATTTAAGAACATGAGGTAAAAAAATTGTTGAAAAGGATGAATAATGACAAGGCAGTTAGGCCAAACAACATACATATTAAAGTAAAGAATTTTTTCAGAGATAAAGACATTGGGTGACTTATCAAAAATTTCAACAAAATTATGAGGGAAAACCAAATGTCGGTTAAGTAGATTTGATCATAATAATTTAATTTAAATTTGATTAAAATAATTTAATTTAGAGAATAAGCAATTTACTACTTCCATGTTCGAACGGAATTAGGGTTGTCAGTCCAAATATGCTCCATCTAAAATTTGGTATAGAAAGGAACATATACAAATTAAATCAGAGAGTTGAATCATAAATTGAATAAAACATTTATTAATTGAATCCAACAAATAAGAACCAATTCATCGTGGGACCCTAATCAAAGAGGTTTATTTGCACATGGCAACAAACCTTATTACAAAACAATAGAAAAACATACCTTAGAAAGAACAACAAGAGGATGGAGATCCTCTGCCTTGAAGCTCTAAAGTTTGACCCTTGTCTTGTACTGCTAGCTTTCTGATTGAATAAAACAATGCCCAAGGGTTTCTATTTATAGTACATCATTATTTAGGTGTTAAGAGAAGAAATTTGAGCTTTTCCATCGATTAAGCTTGAAAAATAAGTAAATAGTAGTTTCTTACCGCAAGTTAGGGCTGCCTCGTGCGCAAGGGCGCATGGCTAAGCGCAAGGGCACATCAGGCAATAGCCTGTGTGCAAATTTTACAGTTTTTGTCCCTTTTTTAGCGTTCTTCCGTCTTGAAATGCCTTGGAACTTGAAATGAATTTTCTTCAACTTGTATTGTCTTCAAAGACCTTTTAAAATTTAAAAAACCTATTTTGATATCTTCATATCCTCGATCCTTTAATTGGTGTCAGGTTGCTGATTTGCATGATTTCTCGTTAAAAAGACTCAAAAAGCTTATGAAGTTGTATGATTTAGGATAAATTTGAATTACAACGACTCAAATGAAAACAATACAAAATGGTCATCAAAGGATTGACAACTCCTCTAAATGATCTCCATATTTACTTCAAACACAAAGAAAATAACCAAAATCAGAGGCAAAAATGTCATATGATGTTCCATCATCACCCTGCTCATTGATAAAGTATCAGTTGAGCTGATTTGTTATGGGGTGTGAGGTAGTTGATAGGTACTAGGTTGAGATTTCACATAAGTGTGTGGAAATTGAGTTGAAGTGTGGTATTTTAGATTGGTGGACTTGAACCATGGGTTCAGAATGAATAATATGAGGGTTTTCCAACACAGTTTGATGAACGTCTTCTAAACCAAAAAATGCACAACATGTCCTAGGATTTCTGGTTTGATCCTGCTTGTAATAACCAAAATCATCCCTTTGTTGTTTACCAAAAACACACGTAAACAACGACTAATGTCTATCTGATTATTGCCCCCATTGTTTTGTCTGTTAATGAGAATTGGGGTCCCAAACCCTTTCAGATGTTGAATTGTTGGGCAGATGTTCCGGGTTACAACTAGTTTATTAGTGATCAGTGGATATACTTTTCGGTGGATGGTTGGGGTGGTTTCTTCTTTAAAGAAAAGCTAAAATAAATGAAGGCGCAATTGAAAGAGTGGCACAAAAAACATTCAAAAAATGTATCGGCAAAAATTTCTTCCTTGAAGAAGCGTATAGCCTTTTTAGACATTAAAAGGGAGGGCGCTACTCTTGATGATGTGGAGGTGGAGGAATTAAGTGCCTTAACCGCTGATTTTCATTCCCTATCTCGGGCGCATACCATTATTTGTTGTCAGCAGTCTCGGTTGAATTGGTTGCGCGTATGTGATGCAAATTCTAAGTTTTTCCATGGCTTCATGTCTCGTCGGCAACGAGGAAACTCAATTTCTTCTTTCTTGGTGGATGGGGCGCAGGTAGAACGGTTGCATGCGGTGCGACATGCCGTTTTTCACATTTTGAAGCTCATTGTAAGGGGGATAACGTAGAAAGACCTACTGTGGAGAATTCGACAACGTGCTAGTGAGGACAAAACACACTGAAAAGACTTGTGTTGGTTTGTGTTTGTGGGATCATTCGACAATACTTAAAGTCGTCTTTGTTGTTACATGAATGAACATGTACTTTGCTAGTGTTCAAAAAAGCAGAATTCAAGTTTTTTTTATTGTGTTTTATAATTTGTGTTTGCATGTTTGTTGCATTTAATAGTTGCCCCTATCTATGATTAAAGGAAAGAAATTTAAAACAAAATAAAATAATGGAAGGTTGCCCTTTTCGATTTAGTTAGATGTAACTGTGGAAAATTGATTACCGATGATATGTTTAATAATGATTTTAATTCTAGATGTTCTCTTGAAAAACTCATTGAAACAAAGAAACAAAACATAGAAATTTTACAACATAAAGTGATCAATAAATTTCTATTTACTACAAGCTTACGAAAAAGAAAGAAAATGGCCAAAACTATCAAGTTCGTTAATTTATTGATCCTCTTTATTTTCACGTTTCTTGTTGTAACTGACGCTAGTAGTAACCCATATCCGTATCTTTTTTTAACTTTCTTGTTTATATTAAATACAAAATATTTCATCCCTTACATTAATAGTTGTTTCTTATATTTTATATTACAGCAACCATAAGGTGCGTGGGAAATTCTGATTGTAAACATCATATTTGTATGTATCCTCTTGTTCCAAGGTGTAAGTATCCTCACTGTCGGTGTATCAGCCTCTATAATATGACAAATTTGTGTAAGAGATTCATAATGAAAACTCAAGGGACGAAGTTAAAATGTTATTTTGAATAATTATAAAATGGTCATTACTGATTAGTGCCACCGATATAATAATATTAAATATTTCGTCCCCAATATTTTGTTTGAAATGTAAATGTCGATGATAGTAATTGTAATAGTAAATTTTATTTCCTTCTAAACCTAAAACTTTATTTCCATGGCATATCAATATTTATTTTATAATGGTGTTACATTTATGACTTGTCTCACACTTTAATTTAAATAATGTTGTCCTTTGAACTTCCTAGGCATGCATATAAGGTAATACTTATATGATGAAAGTGTTGTCACTTTTGTTTGCTTTTGGACGATATGAAGAATAATAATGTCACAACGTGATTATAATCAACAATTAAAAGATGGTATCTGTCATAATAAAGTGCACAAATAATAGTATGCGTTTCAAGAAACATTTTAGGAAACAAACTCTCAACGATTAAGATAAATTTTAGGTAACGTTGTTCTATACATGCTTCAAAATTATAGCAGAAAGTACATAACATCTAGCTTTATGTTTATTTTGGTCATCTTAAACATCTCTTATCTAAAAGAGAGTGCACGAGACAAAATATTGTATAGTTAATTTAATAAAGACCGAATTCATCAACTTTTTTCGCTCATGAACTTTTAAAATTTCCTTAGAAGTGTTAACGTGTTGCATTCTTAACATATAAGAGATCTGAACCATCTTATCCAAAAAAAATTGGATTAAATTGATATGTTATGTCTTTGTAATGTTTAGAATACATTGATAGAGAGTGAGTTTTAGTGCTAGATTACTCCAATTTAACAAAAGTAGCAAAAGAAACGTTGGTAGAATCAAAAGATTTTTTTACCCAAGGGTAAACAAATTTGATGGTAGAAAGAAAATGTTCAAGATAAAGCTGGAATAAAAAATGAATGTTTTAAAGTTTAGTCTAACCTTAAAAATATCAAGGAAGCTAAGAAAAAGGCCAATAAAGTGGTGACCGGTCATAACTCAACATTTTGATTGGCCAGATCAATCCATAGTATTAAGAAAGTGAAAGTGTGAATTCTGAGAGGAAGCATAAAGAACATATTAAAGCAAATATGTTATTATTGAATTGAGTTTGTTATAATGGTGGTGAATTCTATTTATAAGCTAACACAATTGCAAACTAGTTATCATGCTCTACTGTACTCTATCATAGCTTTTCTAACTGTCTTAAGACTTGCACAAGCTTATGTGGCAAGTTAGTTAGAGATATAAGTGGTAGCTTATTCGTCAA